>Ga0315321_10000517_pt1 | contig 28641 bp, 30 predicted proteins | sample M180m21515metaG_FD_203464 | JGI IMG/M metagenome (GOLD analysis project Ga0315321, IMG submission 203464) | Ammonia-oxidizing marine archaeal communities from Monterey Bay, California, United States - M1 80m 21515 | ecosystem: Environmental > Aquatic > Marine > Intertidal zone | place: USA...
ATGGTCAAAACTCGTTCTGAGAGACAAGCCAATGAACATTGTCCACAGCCCTAAAGCCGGGATAAAGCGGGATGACATTGCGCAACTGGTCGGCGCATTCTATCCCCGCGTTCGTGCCGACACCCGCCTTGGTCCGATCTTTGAAGGCCGCATCGGCACGTCGGATGCGATCTGGGCCAAGCACATGGCGACCATCGGTGATTTCTGGGCGAACGTCATGCTGCGGGAGCGGGCGTATAAGGGGAATCCGCTACAGGTGCATCTCGGCATTCCTGAAATTGAGGAAAGCGATTTCGCCCGGTGGTTGGACCTGTTTGAAGACACTGCGCGCCATGAGCTTGGCGATGAGAAAGCAGATGTCTTTAACACGCTGGCGCGCAGTATCGGGCGGAGCCTTTGGATGGGCATCGACATGCAGCGCAATCCGTTGACGCCGCGCAGCTAATGGCTGAGGCCGATACGCCCCTCCCCAGAAATCGCGATTTCTTGCTGTTTGTTGCAACACGGACCGGCAATGTGTTCGGCCTCCAAGCGCTGACAACAGCGGTGCTTTGGTATGTCTATCTGCTGACCGGCAATCCGATGGATATTGGCTATATCGGCCTGGCACAGTTCGCCCCGGCGCTACTATTGTTTCTGGTCGCCGGCATTGCGGCTGACCGGATTGATCGACGCATCATCCTAAGCACCAGCAATGCCGTCCACGCGATTGTGACGGCCGCGCTGATGGCGCTGCTGGCAGGTGGTGCGGCCAGCATGAATACTATTCTGGCGCTGCTGGTAGTTCACGGTGTGGCGCGGGCGTTCTATCACACAGCTTCTCAGGCGATCTTGCCGGCACTTGTTCCAGCAGCACAGTTTCCGAATGCCATTGCGTGGTCCGGGTCTTCAAGCAAAGCCGCGCAATTGGGCGGACCAGCGATAGCTGGAGTGCTGATCGCTTATGCGGGAGACGGTGTTTATTGGGTGATTCTGGCAGTGTTCGCCATGTCCGCCATAACTGCATTGATGATCCGCCATCGCCATCCTGCGACTGCGCCAGAACGCGTAACCTTGGCTTCGATCACTGCAGGGTTCAGCTATATTTGGCGCACAAAGGTCGTGTTGGGCGCAATCTCAATTGATCTGATGGCGGTGCTTTTCGGCGGCGTCATGGCGATTTTGACGATTTATGCCCAGGACATCCTGAAAGTCGGCCCTGACGGGCTTGGGCTAATGCGGGCCATGCCGGGCGTCGGCTCACTCATTGTTGGGCTTGCGTTAGCGCAATTGGCGGCACCCCGGCATATGGGGATCGCAATGTTTGCCTCACTCGGCGTGTTCGGGTTGTCGATCATCGTTTTCAGCCTGTCCGAAGTCTTCTGGCTGTCACTACTGGCCCTCGCGGTCTATGGCGCTGCGGATATGGTCAGCGTTTATGTGCGCCAAACGCTGACCCAGATCGCGACGCCGGACGCTATGCGCGGGCGCGTAAGTGCGGTCAATTCGGTGTCCATCAACGCTTCCAACGAGCTCGGCGATTTCCGGGCCGGAATGATGGCGGCGGCAATTGGCGTAGTGCCGGCGGTTCTAGCCGGCGGGGTCATAACTTGCGGTGTGACATTACTATGGATGCGGCTGTTCCCTGGCATCGCTGCGATTGACCGCTTGCGGGATGTCGCGCAACCGGACGAGTCCCGCTAAACTCCCTCCGAACCTTTCTCTGACCGTCTGGATAGTCCCATGAACCAAGCTGATCTCGTTGCCGAACTGGCACCAACCGGCGTTCTTCGCGCCGCCATTAATCTTGGCAATTTCCTCCTCGTCACTGACAAAGCTGCCAATGGCGATCCCGTCGGCGTATCCCCTGATATGGCAGCGGAAGTCGCCCGGCGGCTTGGGGTGCCTGTGCAATATGTGCCAATGGCAACGCCCGGCGAGATTGCGGACACGGCTGGCAAGAACATTTGGGACATCGGCAATATTGGCGCTGAACCAAAGCGCGCCGAAACCATAGACTTTTCGGCCGCCTACGCCGAAATCCAGTCGACCTACATGGTACGTGGAGATTCCCCGATCCAACAGATTGCAGACGTCGACAAGCCGGGCATTCGCATCGCTGTATCAGCCCGTAGTGCCTACGACCTCTGGCTCGACCGCAACATCAAGCAGGCTGAATTGTTCCGCGCTGAGGGTATTGAAGCGTCATTCGCGCTGTTTGAAGATCAAAAGCTTGATGTGCTGGCAGGCCTTCGCCCGCGCCTAACCGACGACGTGCAGCGCATTCCGGGCGCACGCATTCTGGATGGCCAATTCTCCGCCGTGCAGCAGGCCATCGGCACGACCAAAGGCAACAGTCTCGCTGCTGCGTTTCTGCGAGATTTCGTGGAAGAAACCAAGGCGTCCGGCTTTGTTGGAAAACTGATTGAAAAGCACGGCGTCGTCGGGCGGCTTTCCGTAGCGCCGCCAGCTTGATTTAGCCTGCTCTAGCCAGGATTCCTCGCCAGAAAATCCAGAATGGTCGCGTTGAACCATTCGGACTGCTCCCAGAATATCGGGTGGCCCACGTCTTGGGCGATCCGGCATTCAGCATGGGGCATGCGCTTGGCGATTGTACGGAGGACTGCGGGCGGCATGTAAAGGTCTGCATCGCCGGTCAGCAGCAGCGTCGGCGTTGTCATGGCGCCGAGCGTCTTCCAGGTAATCGATGACATGAGTGGCTGCTTCGGGGTGCCTAACGTATTGAGCGCGTTGATATCCATCCACGCAGCTGCGCCATCCGGGCATCCAGCGCGGTAACTGGGGCTGAGTTCGCGGGCGTCCACCGGCAACCCATCGAACCAGGGGCCGCGTGCACGGGACGAGGCGGCTTGGTAGTCCGGCTCCTCAATGCTCATCAGGCTGGAGGCGATGATCGCGGAGCGGGTGCGGTCTGGATAGGCCAGCGCGAAATCGAGTGCTGTAGACCCGCCAGCGGCAGAGCCCAGCACATGGGCACGGTCAACCTCCAGCACATCGAGGAGTGCTGCAATGTCGCCGGCCTGACTGCCTGGATCATCCGCCGGGCCGATATTTGAGCCTGCATATCCCCGCCTGGAATAACCAATCACTCGATATCCCGCCGCTGCCAACACAGGCTGCTGATACCCCCAAGATGCATGATTGCCAGACGCCGGGTGCGCCAACAGAACAACAGCGTCCTCCCCGCCTGTATCCCATGCCCAGAGCTTGGCACCATTGGCCAACGCCAACTGCCCAGCTGTGACGGGTGCCGCGGGCGGGAGTGGAAGGGGGGCGGAGTGGAAAACGTCAGCCATTGCAGCCTCTCGGTTTCGGGTGTTGCTTGAAGAAGCCGTCCATATCATCCAGCACTGGGGCCAAATGACGGAAGGGCGCGGCGAGCGAGGCGACCAGCCAGACATGGCCGATATCCTCATAATACCGCGTTACAGCACTGCCGCCCTTCTGCTGCACCTTTTTAGCCAAGCGACGGGAATTGCGCGGGAATACGGTGCTGTCGTCCAAACCGCTTGCCAGCAGTAACGGCGGGGAATCTCCATTCACGTAATTGATCGGCTGGGTGCGTTCGCGCTGATCTTTTGGGCCGAAGATCGCCCTCAGGCTATCGGATTGTAGCGGCAGGAAGTCATACGGCCCTGCCAGCCCTACCGTGCCTGCGATCGCTTCACAGGGGCGGAGATCATGTGCGCCTAACCATCGGTCATCTATCGTCAGCATCACGGCATTGTATGCGCCCGCAGAATGGCCCGCCAGATAGACCGGGCCTGGGGCGACGCCGTGACGGCCAGCATTTTCTAGCGTCCATGCGACGGCAGCGGCTGAATCCACTAAAAAATCTGGGAATTTCACTTCCGGATATAACCGGTAATCCGGCACGGCGACTTGGTATCCACGCGACGCCAACGCCTGGCCGATGAATTTGTAATCGTCCTTGGAGCCGTCCTTCCAACTGCCGCCATAGAAGAAAATTACGGTGGGGGCGCCATCCTTAGCGCCGGCCGGCACGTATAGATCCATAGTCCGACGCGAGCCTTCGCCATAAGCCAATTCTTTTATGATCGTATAGCCCGCGTCTGGCACGAGAGAATTTACGACATCCGGGCCTGAACACCCTGCCAAAACCAGCACGGATGTCACTGCCGCCGCCGACTTCGAAACAAACCTAGACGCAATCTTTATGCCCGCTTGCTTGAAACTCACTCACTGCTCCATTGGTGCCGCTCTATGAGCAAGCGCCTGTTACAAATCACCGTCGCCATCCTCGGCCTCGTGCCGATAAGTGCCGGGCTATCCGGCAGCATACTCGGCCCCGCAGCCTTTGGCGGACCAGCAGATATTACAGACCTCATCAGTCACTTCCGCTACATATCCGGCATCTTTTTAGCCGTCGGTATCGCTTTCTATACGACGATCCCCAACATCCAGATCAAAACCGACCGATTCCGGCTGCTAACAGCGCTTGTTTTCATCGGCGGCTTAGCGCGGTTGATGTCATTACTGCTAGACGGCGCACCAACAACGCCACATCTCATCGGATTGTTCCTAGAGCTTGGTGTCGTGCCAGCGCTGGCGGTGTGGCAAGGGCAAATTGCGCAACGAACTCCTAGTTCCTAGACCAACTCATGGCATGCCACGCATAGTTTATTCCCATCCAAGTCCCGGAAGTATGCGCCGTAATAGTTCTCGTGATATTGGGGGCGGAGGCCGGGGGCACCGTCGTCTTGGCCGCCTGCAGCCAAGGCTGCCGCATGCACTAAATCCACTGTCCCACGGTCGTTGGCGAGGGAGGCAGTCATTGCGCCGTTGCCGGCCGATGGTGTGTCGCTATCTACTGGAACTGTTATGATGAAAAGGGGACGGTCTGCATCCGGCCGTTTCCATCCGGCACAGTTTTACGCAGGCTCGTGGAATTTCAGCACGTAGTTCAGCGGTGCCGGAATACATGTTAGAAGGCGAATGCGCGGTCCAAATTACTGATGCCGACGGTGATGTGAGAGAGCATTTGCAGCTTTCTATTTTGCTTTCCCAAACACCGTATTTTGCTCAATCGCCGCCACATCATCAGGCCGTGGGAATGGCGCGGGTGCGGCGTCTCTAGCTGTGCGGGCGCGGCCGATGGCTTCGAAGAAAGGGGAGAGGCCGCCGGGGAGGAGCGTCCAGAAAAAGCGCATGGGCGTGTCGCCAGTATTGCGGAACAGGTGGCGGCTGTCCTTGGCGAGATAGAACGTCGTGCCGGGGCGCATGGGGTGCGTCTCGCCATCCACAACGGCTTCGCCTTCACCTTCATGGACGAAGATCAGCTCCTCATTGCGGTCATGGGCGTGTTCGCGGACATAGCATCCGGGTGCCACTTCCTGCATGCCACAATCAAATTCTGCCATGCCATTTTCTGCCCCACCCACAATCTTGACCTCGACATGACCATTAGCGGGAACAGGCTGCCAGAAGCTTTGACCAGCATCGGGCTGCACAACGCGGGAAGAAGCTTGAGTGGTGGGACCGTTCGGCATTGTGATCATCCTTATATTTGTCGGAGCGTTGGGCATCCGTTGACCGGGAACTACTCACCCTTGGGCAGCGGCCCTAAGTAGTTGGCCCAATAGCGCATGACCTCTATGCCGAAATCTGTCGGCTGTTGGGCGGGGGAGCGGCCACGACCAGCTTCAATGCCCAGCCCCAGTCGTTCCGCCAGCAGGCGCTTGCCATAGCAGACGAAATTCTCGACCGACGTCATCATGAACACAATCAGCGGCAGTAATTCCCGATGCAGGCGCTCAGCCTCGGCGATGCTTGCTGGGTCGCCCTTCTGGAAAAGTTCAAAGATCTTGATCTGGGGATCAAACAGGTCAGACGCCGGAATCATGCCGACAGCACCCGCCCGCAAACTATCTGGGAATTGAATGCCGGCTATGCCGCCGAAAATATCATAAGCACCCGCCGTATCCTCCATCAGCTGCTTGATGTAGATCGCTGGCCCCTCACCTTTCAGCAGGCAGACATTGCTGTGCTGGGCGTTCAAATCCCGAAGTGCAGCATTGGACAGGCTCGTCGCCATCAAGCCTGGCGCGTTCTGGATGCCAAGCGGGATGCCAGCCTTATCCGCCACCTTGCCAAAGAAGCGCACATATTCAGCCTCCGGTGCGCCGATAATGGCTGGCGGCTGGAGGATGGACCAATCAGCACCCGCTTCTTCCGCTGCCCGCACAAATTCAATCTGCCCGTCAATGCTCGGCTCACCGACAGTGACCGCCAATGGGACGCGGCCCGCCACATCTTCACCGACCCATTCCAGAATCTGGCGACGTTCGCGCACATCCAATTTCCCGACTTCAGTCGCCAAACCCATAACCGCGATTCCATGAGCGCCAGCTGCGATGCAGCCATTCACCTGGGCGCGCATCGCTTGCCGGTCCAGCTTTCCAGCATCATCAAAAAACGCATAAAGGATCGGGTAAACGCCCTGAAATCCAGTCCGTAAAGGTGAAATAGCCATAGCTGCTGCATCCAATTTGAGACAGGTACAACGAGTCTATCGCTGGGCCTCTTTCAAGGCCAGCGACCACCTACTCACTCCGCAGCAGGCGGGATGACGCCATTGGGAAAAGGCGACCAATAGGCTGTTCTAACCCCAGCTTTCGCCAGTACGCGAGACACCCATTCGTTGCATGTCAGGATAGGGCTGTAGCGGCCATGGGCCTCCAGAAACAGATCATCGCCATAGCCTGGATGCGGGATAGGTGCCGCACGACCATCAGCATTCGATACCATCGCCGCCGTGATCGCCTGACGGAGCAAGGCAAAGCGCACAGGGTCCAGCCGAATTACGGTCACGTTGGGTGCTTCAAGCAATATCTCAAGGAACTGCACAAGGACCGTTGTTCCCCCAATGCCAGCAAGTGCCTTTGCACCGTTCCAAATACTGAAATCATCCCACGTTGGCGTGTTGAGATAAAAGTCCCAGGAACCCCAGCCAAAGTCTAGCCATTCCACATTCTCCGGCACAGCGCCCACGGGCAGAACCCGACGCCAGTCATGATCCAGGCCAGCGACAGGGGTTAGAATATCCACGTGAACCCCGTTGTCGATAATTGCGACAGGGATACCGCCGGGGTGTTCCTGGAAGTTTACGTTCATGGGCATACGGCTCAACGCCGTCGCCGCAGTCCCGTAAAACACGGTCACGACAAATAGGCCCAGAAGACAAAGCCCAATGGCGCGAAGCGCCCGCATCGGCCAAGGTCTCGCTCGCATAGAGTGCATCCGTAACCGCTGTCGATTTCAGCAGTATCTGATGCAAGAACGGCCATTTTATGGCGCTAGGGCGCAGAAAATTATGCGTTTACTCAAACGTTCAATAGTCTTCCAGCAAGGAGCCGAAGCCTTGAACGCGGTCTTGAAGGCCGTTCATGCGGAGCGCATGCCAATATGTGGCGGTGTTGATCGCCAGCACCGGTTTATCCAGCCAGAACTCGGCCATTGGTGCGATATTTGCGAATGCCAGATTGGTGCCGACCTGCAGGATCGCTTCAACTTGCGGGTCATTCACCTCATTCACTGCGTCCCGCAATGTTTTGACATCTACATGTGCAATAGCCGTCGGGCTTGGGCATTTCAGGCCAGTGACCGCCATCACCTCAAACCCGCAGTCGCCGAAGAACTTGCGCACCTCACCATCGCCCACAGGCATATAGGGGGTGATGACGGATATACGTTTGATATCGCCGTAGCACTTAAGTGCTGCCTGGGACGCATCAGATCCCATTGCGACCGGCAAACCATCCGCCCGCTCTTCAAGCTTGGCCTTCAACTCCAAAGAACCAGCGAGGCCGCCCCAAAAGGTTTCGGAGGACATGCCCATGACAATAGCACCCGGTCTGGCCGTCATCACCCGGTCAACGGCCTGCATCAATTCCGCACGGATACGGACCATCAACTCCTCAAAGTCAGCGTCGGAGCCAAGGGGATCGTCGGGGATGTGAATGCGGCTGAAGTGGTTGGTGACGCCCTTGGGCGCCATCCAGCCGAATTCCGGCTGAACAATTGTGTTGGTCGATGGCGCAATAACGCCAAACTTCATGCGGTAACCAAGGGCATCTTTCGACGCGGGTTGGACTTCAGCCATAGCGAGGCGCTCCGATAGTCAATGCAGGAGCAGGCATAGTGCACCATGAGCGCGCGCGCGGCTATTTGCGCTGAAACTAGAGCATTGCAGACGCATTCCGCTTTATCTGGTCCTCGATAAAGGTCAGTTTTGGCTCCGGGCGCTGCCAATAGAGGATAAATCTCACGGATGAGGATTGACCACCTGCCACAATTTCATTGTCGCCAGCTCTAACGGGAATCACTGGCAAATAGTCAAACTTACCATTTGGAATGATCAGCTTGCCGTTGACCCGACAGCCGAACAAGCTGTGCATGTCTCGGATGACTACGGTTTTTCGCCTGCTGACTTCTATTCTGAAATGGGTACGGCTCAACTGCACATTATCGCCAGTGAGCTGGAGCGAGAGGCGATCACGATTACTACGGTCAATAATCTTGCCCGCTAAGCCAACTGAAAACGGCATTGTGCGGATAGGCATACCGCGTTTGCCAATCTGGGCAATTGTCCCGGGACTATCGCCGAATAGAGTGATCGGCTGGGTTGATTTGATAATCCGCTGGGGCTTCGGGACTTTCACCTTGGCGCGCTGCACATTGGCGGCAGACACGCCGGAACTCATGGACGCATACCGAGCGTCACTTTCCGCAAGCCGGTCGCAAAGCAGCATGAGCAGCTTCATGCCAATACCTTCGCGATGCCCAAAGGCCTTCAGAAATTCATCTGCAGGGATTTTCACAAAAGTGGATTCTTTGATGGCCGTTATCGTGGCAGACCGTGGCGAGGCCCGAATAACACCCATTTCACCAATTAGATCGCTTGGCCCACGCTTCGCCAAGATGGTGCTCTTGCCGTTCTTTCGAACGCTCACGGACACTTCGCCCGTTTCTACATAATAGACAGATTCGCTGACCTCGCCTTCGCGGTACAGCACCTCTCCCGCATCTAGCGTGACAGATCGCATTGCACCCTCACGTCACGACGCCCTTGAAGAACCGTAAAAGGGCGCCAGCTTGCAGAATTGCATTGGGAACAGTCCCCATGCAATTCAAGAATTCAAAGGTTAGAGAACCTTATGATCCTAGCGAAGTATGACCGACTAGCGTGAAAATAGTATAAATCAATGACCGCAAAGGCGATGGCACCTCAACTTGCAGCTAATTGCCCTTGCTGACAGTAGGCGCGCCGTTTGCCCGGGCTGCGATGGCATCAAGTGCTGTATTGGCAATCGATTTGGCATCGAGGCCAGCTTGGGCAACCTGTGCGGCTGGTTTGTCTTGCTCCAGGAACGCGTCAGGCATGGTCAATGTGCGCACTGCCAATGCGGCATCGAGCAGGCCTTCATCTGCTAGGGCGTGTAGAACAAGCGCGCCAAATCCACCGGTTGATCCTTCTTCGACTGTAATCAACGCCTTATGATTGTGGGCCAAATCCCGGATCAAATCCAAATCCAGCGGCTTTGCGAAGCGGGCGTCTGCGACCGTCGCCTGCAATCCACGTTCTGCCAGAATATCGGCAGCGGCCAATGCATTGGTCAACGGCGCGCCGAAGCTCAGTATCGCGACGGGGCCACCTTCGCGCACGATCCGGCCTTTGCCAATTTCCAGCGTTTCCGTGATATCTGGAATAGCCACGCCCGTCCCCTCCCCGCGCGGGAAGCGGATGGCGGATGGACGGTCATCAATCTGGGCAGATGTCGCGACCATCCGCACAAGCTCCGCCTCATCTGACGGTGCCATGAGCACGAAATTCGGTAAGCAGCCGAGATAAGCCACGTCAAATGCGCCGCAATGGGTCGAACCATCGGCACCGACATAGCCCGCCCGGTCCAGCGCAAATCGCACGGGCAAGCTTTGGATCGCGACGTCGTGGACGATCTGGTCATAGGCGCGTTGGAGGAATGTGGAATATATCGCCACGAAGGGCCGCATCCCTTCCGTCGCCATGCCAGCGGCGAAGGTAACGCCGTGCTGTTCTGCAATGCCAACATCAAACGTGCGTTCCGGGAAACGTTTGCCGACTTTATCAAGGCCAGTGCCAGACGGCATCGCGGCAGTTACCGAGACAACGCGCGGGTCGCGTTCTTTCAGCTTCACCAACGCGTCTGCGAATACGCCTGTATAGCTTGGCGCTTTTGGCGTGCCTTTCGCCTGCTCACCCGTCTCCACATTGAACTGGGAGACGCCATGATACTTATCTGCGGATTTTTCAGCGTGGCTGTAGCCTTTGCCTTTTTCCGTCACCACGTGCAGCAGCACAGGCCGGTCGCCATGGGATTGGGATTTAAGATGCTGCAAGATTGGCACCAAGTCCGCGATCGAGTGGCCATTAATTGGGCCGACATAGTAGAAGCCCAGCGCCTGGAATAGCTCGCCACCGCCGACAATTCCCCGCGCCAATTCTTCGGCCCGTCGAGCAGCTTCCTCGAATGGTTTCGGGAAAAGCTTCGCCACATCTTTCGCAATGCTGCGCAGGCTGGAATAAGGCTTGGAGGACGCCAGCCTGGAGAGATAGCCCGATAGCGCACCCACGGGCGGGGCAATCGACATATCGTTGTCGTTCAAAATCACGACCAGCGGCAGACCGGACGCGCCAGCGTTGTTCATGGCTTCATAGGCCATGCCAGCCGTCATCGCGCCGTCGCCGATTACGGCAATCGCCCGATTGTCCTTGCCCATCAGGTGCGCCGCCGTCGCCATGCCCAGCCCGGCTGAAATTGAGGTAGATGAATGCGCCGCGCCAAACGGGTCGAATTCGCTCTCACTTCGTTTAGTGAATCCGGAAATACCGCCGCCTTGGCGAAGGGTGCCCATGCGGTCACGGCGGCCTGTCAGGATTTTATGCGGATAACACTGGTGACCGACATCCCAGATCAACCGGTCATGGGGCGTATCGAAAACATAATGCAGTGCGACTGTCAGCTCGACGACGCCAAGCGAAGCCCCCAGATGGCCTCCGGTTTCGGCAACGCTTTCAATCGTGTCCCAGCGGAGTTCGTCAACAAGGCGGATCAGGTCTGATTCCGGCATCTGGCGCAGATCAGCTGGATCGCGGATGCGGTCCAGCAGTGGGGTCGGACGGCGGGTCATATAACGGCCCCTTCCTAGCTTTGACGCTGAAGCGAAAAGCGCGCTGCGTCGCGCAAAAGATTGGCGCTCGATCCGAAGCAATCAAGCTTCGCGACGGCCTGACGCACAAGCGTTTCAGCATAAAGCCGGGCTTCAGGGATACCCATAGCGCCCGGCAGCGTGGCTTTGCCAGCTTCAGCATCTTTGGCGAGACGCTTGCCGACTTGCTCCTCGTCACCCTCAAGGTCCAACAGATCATCTGCAATTTGGAAAGCCAGGCCTATATCCATGCCATAGCCATAAAGCGCTGCCCGCGCTTGGCCATTGGCTTGGCCAAGAATAGCGCCAGCCTCACAAGCGAATGAAATAAGCGCGCCCGTCTTCAAGCGTTGCATTCTGATCGCCCAGCCCATATCGCTGGCCTCCCCTTCTGCCGCCAGATCAAGCGCCTGGCCTCCGCACATGCCGTGCGCACCAGAAGCAACGGCGAGGCCGCGGGTCAGTTCCAGGCGCACATTGGCATCAGGATGGGTCTCTGGCATGGCGAGAATGCGGAAAGCTTCTGTCTGCAATGCGTCACCGGCCAAAATAGCCGTGGCCTCATCGTATTCTTTGTGGACGGTCGGGCGCCCCCGACGCAGATCATCATCATCCATTGCAGGCAGATCATCATGGACGAGGCTGTAGGCGTGCAAGCATTCAATCGCGGCACCCGCATGAAGCGCACGGGCATGATCGCCGCCGGTCGCTGCGGCTGCAGCGACTGTCAGGAACGGCCGGAAGCGCTTGCCGGGGCCAAGCGCAGCATAACGCATCGCCTCAACCAATTTCCGTTCTTCACCGAGCGGCGTCGGATCTGGGAGGAGCTCTGCCAGCAGCTCATTCGTGTCGCTCGCGATTTCAGCGAGTGCGGCTTGAAGAGGGCCGCTCATTGGGTTAGCGCCAGTTCGCAGATTGAGGGGATGCGGGAAGTTGGAACGCAACAACCATCTGAAAACTGCAAAGAAAAATCCACGCGCTGCACCTTATTCAACATCGAATGGTGTCGTTGACGCTTGCCCGCCAGAGATCGCAATGCGCTCTACGCGTGCTTTCGCATCAGCCAACTTAGCGTCGCAGTGACGGCGCAAAGCGGAGCCGCGTTCGTAGGCGTGAATCGAATCTTCGAGCGCGCCTTTGCCCTGCTCCAGGCGCTGGACGATGCCTTCAAGCTCCGCCAGCGCGTCTTCGAACGACATTTCGCGAATATCTTCAGGGATTTCGGCAGCGGCTTCAGCCATTTTGGGCGGCTCCAAGTCTCGAGTGGTGCCTTGTTGTAACGTGCGCGCCGGGCGCTGTCAGCCAGCTTTGTCGAGCGAATATCCGGCGGACCGCACTGTGCGGATCAAATCGACCGCATCACCTTCGTTTAATGCCTTACGAAGACGGCGGATATGCACATCAACTGTGCGTGCTTCAACGTAAATATCCCGCCCCCACACAGCATCCAGCAATTGCTCACGGGAATAAACGCGCCCGGGATGTTCCATCAAATGGCGGAGCAATCGGAATTCCGTTGGGCCTAAGTGAATGTTCCGCCCTGCCCGCTCGACCCGATGCCCGGCCAGATCAAGCGTGATGTCAGCATATTCAAGTGTCTCGGCCGCCGCAGACGGCAGTGCCCGACGGAGCACGGCACGCAGGCGAGCGATGACTTCAGCCGGTGAGAATGGCTTGGTCACATAATCATCAGCGCCAGAATCTAAGCCGCGCAGCCTGTCATTCTCCTCACCGCGAGCCGTCAGCATGATGATAGGCAGCATGCGCGTTTCGGGCCGGCGACGAATCCGGCGGCAAAGCTCTATCCCAGATACACCGGGCAGCATCCAATCCAGCAAGAGTGCATCTGGTTGTCGTTCAGCTAAGCTGATCTCCGCCTCATCACCATCACGCGCGATGCCGACCTCATAATCTGCCGCTTCCAAATTGTATTTCAGCAGCTCGACGATATCTGGCTCATCTTCAACGATCAGAATATAGGGCTGCATGACCGGTTATTCCGCTTTCAAACCCATTGCGTCTTCGCCTTTAGGGCGCGCCGTGTTCAAACGTTCACCGGTCTGCATGTAGTAAACATTTTCGGCGATATTCGTGCAGTGATCGCCAATCCGTTCAATGTTTTTCGCGATGAACAGAAGGTGCGTGGCAGCAGTGATATTGCGACTGTCTTCCATCATGTAGGTCAAGCATTCGCGGAAATAACCATCGTACAGCACGTCCAGATCTTCATCTCGGTCCCGGACCTTCACGGCACCCTCTGCATCGCTGTTCACATAGGCGTCGAGTACGCTGCGCAACATCTCCCGCGCAATATCCGAAAGCCGCACGATCCCGCGCGTCGCATCCATTGGCGGCGATTGGTTGATGACCAGCGCCCGCTTGGCGCCATTCTTCGCATGGTCCGCAATCCGCTCCAGCGATTGGGCGATTTTAAGCGCGGAGATGATTGAGCGCAGATCAACCGCCATTGGCTGGCGTAGCGCCAACATCCGCACCACCTGATATTCGATTTCAGCATCGAGGCTATCGACACGCTTATCGGCCTGGATTGCTTGGGTGGAGAGATCCGCGTCCCGCTTGACGAGCGCCGTAATCGCATCCGTCAGAATCGTTTCAGCGAGACCGCCCATTTTTGCGACCAGGGCAGAGATATTCTGAAGCTCATCCGAATATGAGCGGACGATATGTGCGTCTGAATTTGGCATCTTAATGATCCTGTCGCTCAGCCGTACCGGCCAGTGATGTAGCCTTGGGTGCGCTCGTCCCGGGGATTAGTGAAAATTTGCTCAGTCTCACCGACTTCGACCACGATACCCAAATGGAAGAACGCTGTGCGCTGAGACACACGCGCCGCCTGCTGCATTGAATGGGTGACGATAACGATGCTGTAGGAACGCTTAAGTTCGTCAATCAGCTCCTCCACCCGCGCTGTCGCAATTGGGTCCAGGGCTGAGCAAGGCTCATCCATCAAGATCACGTCTGGACGGACAGCGATGGCCCGCGCAATGCAAAGCCGTTGCTGCTGGCCGCCGGACAGGCCGGTGCCGGGTTGAAGCAAACGGTCCTTCACCTCTTCCCAGAGGCCAGCCCGTTCCAGGCTGGTCTGCACAACCTCATCCAACTCATCCTTACCACGCACCAATCCGTGAATCCGGGGGCCGTAGGCGATATTGTCATAGATGGACTTTGGGAATGGGTTCGGCTTCTGGAACACCATGCCGACGCGGCGACGTAACTGCACCGCGTCAATTTCATCATCCAGAATTTCGACACCGTCCACGCTAATGGACCCGGTAACGACACAGCCGTCGATCACATCGTTCATCCGGTTCATGCAGCGCAGGAACGTGGACTTGCCACAACCAGACGGGCCGATCAGAGAAGTCACCTGATGGCTGCCGATATCCAAGTCGATATCAAACAGCGCCTGCTTGCCGCTGTAGGATACGGACACATCGCGGCAGACGACCTTGGGGTCCGCAATTGTCGCTGAATTGGTTTCGCTATCTAACATCTGCTTCGTCCTTACCACCGCCGCTCGAACCGCTTCCGCAAGATCACGGCGAGCGCGTTCATCAGCATGAGGAATCCGAGGAGCGCCATAACACCGGCGCTGGTGCGCGCGACAAACGCGCGTTCCGGGCTGTCAGCCCAAAGGTAAATCTGCACCGGCATGACCGTCGCTGGGTCTGTCACAGAGCCCGGAATATCAACGATGAACGCGACCATGCCAATCATGAGCAACGGTGCCGTTTCACCAAGCGCACGGGCCATGCCGATAATGGCGCCGGTTAAGATGCCAGGGAGCGCCAGCGGTACCACATGATGCGTAACCACCTGAAGTTCCGACGCGCCAACGCCAAATGCAGCCTCACGAATAGAAGGCGGCACTGCTTTCAAAGCTGAACGCGAGGCGATGATGATCGTCGGCAAGGTCATCAACGCCAACACCATGCCGCCAACCAATGGTGCAGAACGCGGAAGGCCAAAGAAGTTCAGGAACACTGCTAGACCTAACAGACCAAACACAATGGATGGGACTGCCGCCAAATTATTGATGTTAACTTCAATGATGTCCGTCCAGCGGTTCTTCGGCGCGAATTCCTCTAAATACGTCGCTGCCAGAACACCAACTGGGAAGCTCAGCGCAAGCGTGACCAGCAGCGTGAAGAATGAGCCGACCATAGCGCCCCAGAAGCCTGCAAGTTCAGGCTCCCGGCTATCACCCTTTGTCCAAAATCGAAGGTTCAGATGTGAGGTAATCGCGCCATCGGCTTCTAGCTTATCCAACCATGCGATTTCTTTGTCTTTGACGCGCCGGTCAGATTCTGGCGCTTCACGGTCAATGAAGCCTTTGAGGAAGCTATCGACATCATCAGACGCGTAGATTTCAACCCGTCGCGTCTGACCAATCAGGCTTGGGTCTGCGGCGACCAATTCAGCCAATTGTTGATCAACGCCAATGCTGAGCAAGCCATAGAGCTTCCGCTTATCGCCGCGCTTTTTCACATCCGGGAACAGTTCGCGCAATGAGGCCCGCGCGAGTTTGCGATAATCCGCCCGCGCCAATACAGATGGGTCCCGGCCGCCCTTAGGATCAATGACTTTGGCTTCAAACGTCACATCAAGCGCGATGCTATGCTGGTAGAAGGCCGTCCATCCCGTTGCCACGATGGAGATCACCAGCAGCGCCAACATACCCGCCGCCGCTGCGATAGCGGCCATGCCATACATGCGGAATCGGCGTTCGGCACGATAGCGTTTGCGCGCGTGTTTGACCTCTGCCGCATCCACGGCGATGCCCGTGCTTTGTTCGCGGTCAGTCATATTTTTCTCGATATTTCCGCACCACCTTGAGGGCGATGATGTTCAGGGCCAGCGTCACGAAGAACAGCACAAGTCCAAGCGCGAATGCAGCAAGTGTCTTGGAGCTATCAAACTCCTGATCGCCAACCAGCAGCGTCACGATCTGCACCGTCACTGTCGTTACCGCTTCGAACGGGTTGGCAGTGAGGTTCGCCGCGAGGCCAGCGGCCATGACGACGATCATCGTCTCACCAATCGCGCGGCTGACAGCCAGTAGAACGGCGCCAACAATGCCAGGTAGCGCAGCAGGCAATACCACTTGGCGGATCGTTTCAGACTGCGTAGCGCCCAGCGCATATGAGCCATCGCGGAGTGTTTGCGGCACGGCATTGATCACGTCATCTGAGAGTGATGAGACAAACGGGATAATCATCACGCCCATCACCAGACCTGCCGCCAGTGCAGATTCCGAACTGGCGTCGATGCCAAAGCTTTCACCAAAGCCCCGGACATATGGGCCAACAGTAAGCGCCGCGAACAGCCCGTAGACGACTGTCGGCACGCCAGCCAGAACTTCCAAAAGCGGCTTGATCGCGCCGCGTGCGCATGGGCTAGCATATTCAGACATGTAGATGGCTGAGAAGAGACCAAGAGGCACAGCGATCAGCATGGCGATCAGGGTGATCAGCAGCGTACCGGCAAAAATTGGGATAGCGCCAAAACTACCACTGGCCCCCACCTGATCGGCGCGGATAGCGGTTTGCGGGCTCCAGTGGGTGCCGAATAAGAAGTCATGGAACGGGACACGTAGGAAGAAGCGCCACGCTTCAAACAGCAGCGAGAGGACGAGGCCGATCGTCGTTAGGATAGCGATCACAGAGGCTGCGATCATGATGTAGCGGACAATCCGCTCGACGCGGTTCCGCGCCCGGAACTGGCCAGCAATACGCTTCTTGGCGAAGAACAGGCAGATGGCAGAAAGCGCGGCAATCACAGCAAACTTGGCATAAAGGGAGATGCTGGCGAGTTCGGTATACCGCGCCGCCGCAGCCTGCACTTCCAAGGACGGGTCCGCACGAACGATATCACCGCTGGAGAGATTGCGAATATCGCTCATCAATAGCGCCAGACGTTGCGGTTCAAACGCTTGGCTTTCCGCCGAAAGACCGCTGATGACAAGCGCCTCTATGATCTGATGTTCAGCGCTCAGCCATATCACGCAGGCGATCAATGCCGGGATCGCCGCCCAAAGTGCGACATAGGCACCGTGATATGAAGGCAGAGAATGAAGCTGGGATGCATCGCCGCTGACAGCCGCCAACGCCCCGCCTTTACCGCGCTGATAGCCATAGGCGGCCAGCAGAAGAATTACCCCAAGGATCAACCAGATTTGCATGGATGTGCGCTCGCCAATCCTTGGGGAAGGTTCGTTACAGCTCTATGCCGACTAAAGCTTGAGCGGCGCAAGGCCGGTCGCTTGCTCAGTCATGGCTTCGCGTTCTTCTTCTGTCAGCGGGATCAGGCCCTTATCGGTTAGATAGCCTTCTTCGCCATACGCCTTGTCGCTCACGAATTCTTCGACAAATTCCAGCATCCCCGGCACAACCCCGATATGCGCTTTCTTGACGTAGAAGTAGAGTGAGCGGGAGACGCCGTATTCGCCATCCGCGATAGCATCAAACGTCGGCTCAACGCCTTCGACTTTAGCCCCCTTAATCACGTCAGCATTTTGATCAAGGAATGAGAAGCCGAAGATGCCAACTGCGTTTGGGTTCGCCTGAAGCTTCTGAACGATCAGATTATCGTTCTCGCCGGTTTCAACAAACGCCCCATCCTCACGCATAGCGTCAGAGATGCTGCGGAAGGCGTTTTTATCGGCCTTCAGCGCTTTGATTTCTGGGAAATGTTCAGCGCCTTCGCGCATCACGAGTTCGACGAAAGCATCGCGCGTGCCGGATGTCGGTGGCGGGCCCATCACTTCAATCTTGGTTGCTGGCAGGCTGGCGTCGATTTGGTTCCACATCGTGTAGGGATTGGGAACCAGTTTGCCATCAACCGGCACCATCTTGCCTAGCGCCAGGAATATCTGCGCCTTGGTCAGGGAAAGATCACCGCCAGCCTTGGATCGACCGAGCGCAATCCCATCATAGCCAATCTTGACCTCGGTGATTTCCGTCACCCCATTGGCTGCACAGCGGTCGATCTCGGATTGCTTGATCCGCCGGGATGCATTGGTCATATCCGGATGGCCAACACCAACGCCGCCACAGAACAGCTTCAATCCGCCGCCAGAACCAGTGCTCTCGACCACAGGCGTTTTGAAATCCGTCGTTCGCCCGAATGTTTCAGCCACTGCTGTAGAAAACGGAAATACCGTCGACGAGCCAACGATACGAATCTGCTCACGCGCCTGCACCGCCCCTGCGGAAGCTGCGAACGCAAGCGCTGCGGATGCTGCAATAACTTGTTTCAACAAGGGCTTGGCCCTCCTTCGGAAACGTTAAGTATGGAACACGCCCACACTTCTCTGTGCGGGCTGGCTATTGAATAGGCCGCGCGCAGGACACTGCTATGACAGTTATATTGCAGTTCTATGACAGTGGGTTTGGCGGGAGTGGTTTTTGCGGCTAGCGACCACTTTGAATTTTCAGTCGCGGCCTATGTGAGGGTCCCCTACAGCGCCTGATATGCGCTTCCGGCACCATGCATGCGGTTCTTTTCCTGCAGCGCCGTTACTGCGCGCACCATGAATGAACAGGTCGGCGTTGGTACGCCAAGCTTAATGCCTTCATCCACAACGCCGCCATGGATTGATCCGATTTCAGAAACGCGGCCCGCCTGTGTGTCCAAGTACATCGAAGGTCGGGCGTTTGGAATTTTTGTGGTGAAATCATGCACCCAAGCGATGGGATCATCATAAAGTAGCTTGATGCCTTTAGCTTCGGCACAGGCCGCCGCTTCGCGCACGCAATCCATGCTGAGGCCCCAGGCCCATTCGTTCTGAATGATCTGCCCAACCCGCATCCCTGTCAGCGAGCATGTCGCGGACACGGCGATATTCGCCATCAACTTTGACCATACGACTGGCCAGATATCTTCATAAACGCCGACTTTGAATCCGCTGTCCCTCCATGCTGTCGCAACATTTTCCACCCGGTCGCTCAGCCCGCCCGCAGCTTCGGCGATGTTGATGGCTTCCATGCCGTTATGGTGCACATGCCCCGGCCCAACCATGGAGGCACCGAACCCGCCAGCGATGCCACAAAGCACGTTTTTCGGGTCCACAAGTTCCTGAATTCGCTCAACATTGCCGAGGCCATTCTGAAGCGTCAGCACGGCTGTATCGGGTCCCAGCATGGGTGCTGCCGCTTCAACTGCGGCTTTGGTCTGCATCGCCTTGGTCGCGACAATGGCCAGTTCAACAACGCCTGCATCCGCCGCATTTGACGTTGCATGGGGCTTCGCCACCCGGTCGCCAGATGCACCTTCGACCTTCAGGCCATTGGCGTTGATGGCGGCGACATGCTCTGCCCAATTGTCGAACATCCATACGTCATGGCCAGAATCCGCCATCAGACCTGCATAAACAGACCCCATCGCACCCGCGCCAATAATGCCGATTTTCATCGCTTATTCTTCCTTGGAATTAAACTTCAAGCACAATCTTGCCCGCGACTTTGCGCGACAGCAATGCAGTCATCGCCGCACCAGCCTGATCTAGCGGATATGTGGAACCAACCAATGGCTTGAGCTTGCCTTCGCCCCACCAATCAAAGAGCTGCTTGTAGTCCTGGCGCAGCGATTCCGGCTCCCGGCGACGGTGTGACGACCAGAAGACGCCGATGGCGGAACAGCTTTTGACCAGCAGCATGTTCGCTGGAATCTCTGGAATACGCCCCGCAGCAAAGCCGATAATCAGAATGCGCCCGCCCCAATTGATGCAACGCAAGGACTGATCGAATATATCGCCGCCAACGGGATCATAAATGACGTCAGCACCATTACCGCCGGTGAGTTCTTTCACCCGGTCTCGGATCGGCCCGATCGTGTAATTGATGACATGGTCAGCGCCATGGGCTTTGGCGATGGCGGTTTTCTCGTCGGAACCCGCCGTGGCGATTACCTGCGCGCCCGCTGCCTTCGCAATCTCCACCGCTGTCAGCCCAACGCCGCCAGCAGCGCCATGCACCAGCACTGTTTCACCGGGCGCAATATGGCTCCGGCGCAGCAGGCCGACATAGCTCGTGCCGTAAGCAACGGGGAAAGAGGCTGCGGTCACGTAGTCCATGGCGTCGGGGAATGGATGCGCCAGATAATCCTCAACGATCACCTGCTCGCGATAAGCGCCGTAGTCCATGGTGGCGATGACGCGGTCGCCGGGCTTGAAGTCCGTAACTCCGTCGCCGACTGCCGATACATCACCAGCCACTTCGAACCCGGGACTGAAGGGAAAATCCGGGCGCACCTGGTATTTGTGGCCAATAATCAACGTATCGGCGAAATTCAGCGCGGTCGCCTTCACGTCAATCCTGATCTGGCCGGGGCCTGGAATGGGTTCTGGCAGCTCAATAATAGTTAGGTCTTCAGGGTTAGAGACTTGTTCGGCGACAACGGCACGCATGGCGGCATTCCTTCAACAACACGGTATCCGCCAGGATTATCAGCCGTGCTGGTCCGCCGTCCAGTCAGCCAGAATGGTCCGCGCTTCAGATGCCTTGCCGGGACCGCCAGCTTTGACAGCCGTCAACTCAATCACATAGCCATTTGGATCGCGGAAATAGATCGAATCAATGAACTCATGATCAGAAGGACCGCGCGTTTCAATGCCCGCCGCTTTGCCCTTCGCCAGCATCCGGTGGAGGGTATCGTGATCCACCTCGAGCGCCAGGTGCAGGTCGAAGTCGCGTTGCGCTTTGAAGTCGAATGCTTCCCCCGGTTCTTCGAAGAAGGCCAGGAACGACCCGTCGCCCATCTGATAAAATGTATGCAACACCGCAGCATCACGGCCAGATTTAGTCATGTTGATTTTGAGCGCGCGGGCGAGCGGCAGCTCCAGAAATTCTTCATAGAACTTCCGTGTTTCTTCGGAGTTTTCGCAGCGATATGCAGCGTGGTGCAGGCCTTGGATCATTGGATTATGCTCTCTCTTGGCTGATTGCTTGGTCTGAACATAGACCGCGAATACAGAAGCACCAGTCCTATCGCACCGCAATGTGAGCTGAGAGATGAGCAAGCAAACGCCGATCCGCCGCCTGACAGCGCCCGCCATGCAAGCAATGAAGGGGAAAACCGCGATCGCCAGCCTGACAGCCTATACCGCCCCCATCGCCTCATTGGTGGATCGCCATTGTGATTTCATTCTGGTGGGCGACTCGCTGGGCATGACGATTTACGGCATGCCCTCCACCGTCGGGGTCACCATGGACATGATGATCGCCCATGGCCGCGCGGTCGTAGAGCATTCCGAGCGGTCCTTGATCGTGATCGACATGCCATTTGGTTCATACGAGGAATCCCCAGAGCAAGCATTCCGTAACGCCGCACGGATCATGGCGGAGACCGGCTGTGGCTCCGTGAAGCTGGAGGGCGGCGCGCATATGGCTGAAACGGTTGCATTCTTAGCGGCGCGCGGCATTCCAGTACTCGCGCATATTGGCCTGACGCCGCAATCCGTGAATGCGCTTGGTGGCTATAAGGTCCAGGGCCGCGGTGGGGATGCTGACCGGCTTTCAGCAGACGCACGCGCGCTTAGCGATGCGGGCGCATGGGGCATCGTGATTGAGAAATCGACGGAAAGTATCGCCCGCCGCATCACTCAGGAAACGCCTGCCGTCACCATTGGCATCGGTGCGTCGCCGGCCTGCGATGGCCAAATTCTAGTGGTCGATGATATCCTGGGCATGTTCCCAGATTTCCGGCCAAAATTCGCCAAAATCTATGCCGAGCTTGGCACCGCAGCAGATGACGCCATTGCCCAATATGCAGCTGATGTACGGACCCGGGCTTTCCCTGCGAAAGAACATACGTTTGCGGATGCGGTGCCTACGAAACGGGGATAGGGGAATTGCGGGAGCTTTACTGGTTCCGCAGTCACCCCCCCTCACCCTGCCCTCTCCCCCCGCCAAACGTTTCCCTAGGGGGGGGCGAGGGTTCTAAAAGGAAACAACGCGGACTTCGTGAGGGTCCCCTCACCCTCCAACGGAGGGAGAGGGATCAGGGTGAGGCTGGTGCCAGCGGGTCATCACACCCTCACTCACCAATCTCCCACCGCCCGCGTTGCGGCCGCCCTGACTCCTGCACGACCAACCAAGACCAGCGTCCATAATGCCGTGATCTAGCGACAAGGCTGGCCAATGTGCGGTCGTCCGGCGCATGAATGGCAATGACGTCTCGGCCCTGATTGTCCTGTGTCGCCCATATCGCGGCAACACCGGCGGGTGGCATTTTGGCGACGCGATCCTGCAACGCGGCGCGCGACCCGATCAACACAGGCAAACCGCCCGGAGCATTCAGTTTGCCAATGTCCGTGGATGCTGGTGCACCAGACAGTGCTTCAATTGCGATTGCGGCAGCACTTGAGAGACTGCGGAGCGTTTGGATGCGTTCATTCTGCGCTAAGCTACGAAATGTCAGGAAGTCTGTGTCGACAGCGTTTGCAGCAAGCGCGCCCGGTTCATCCAGCCAGCGTTTGAAGAATGGCCCGAGCGGCAAGGCTGTTTCTGCTTGGAACGCTGCCTCAATCTCTGCCCAGCTGGCGATCTTGAATTTGTTCACTCGCCAGAAGCGCTTCACGCCAGCATCGAATGCCTGCAGGCCGATTTTCTCTCGCAGCATCACCAAAACCATCGCTGCTTTGCCATAACCAACCGCCTGAGATTGGCCGTGGCTTTTCGTGACGAATTGGCGGAGCGGGTAGTCGGCAGACCCCGGCAGCGCATCATATTCGAGCAGCCAGTCGTAGCGGTGTTCGCGGCCTTTGTCGGAGGCTTCGGCACGTGCGTAATCTGCGAAAAATGCGGCGAAACCCTCTGCCCAATTACCGCGCTCATAATCGACAAACACGCCATTGCCCCACCAGACGTGGGCGATTTCATGCCAAAGCGAGCGTCCGCGCATGAATGGCAACGGCAGAATGCGGCCAGAAACAAGCGTGAAGCCGGGATAGCCGACCCCAACCGGCAGCGGGCTTTCCACAACGGAAAACGCTTCATAAGGATAGGACCCGATCCGGTCACTCAAGCTGGCGATGGCTTCGCCAGCGGCGTCCAGATAGCTATCGACCAGCCGCGCATTCTGCTTGGTGAAGAACGTGCGGAGCGTGACACCATTGGACTCGCGCTCCTTCAGGTCAAATTTGCCGATGATGAGTGGTGCCCGCGCGATTAAGGGCTGCGCTTCAAATGTTGTCAGGTTGCCTGATGAAGATTGCTGCACGGTGCCGCCGGGATACGGGACTGCCAGATACCCAGGCGGGGTTTCGATCGTGACGGTCCATCCGGCAGCAGCACCCTGCAAATCTGGCAACCATTGGCGGGAAGCCGGAACTAACCCGCCGGATTGATCGAGATAGCCGCTAAAAGGATCAGCCGTCTCGGTCAAAGACGGCAGTGTTATCAGGAGTGGCAGGCTCTCTCCGCTGCGGCTTAGTGCTTCGCCAATAAGCTGACCTGCGTTCGGATCGAAGTGAAGCCGAACTGGCATGCGCCAGCGGATATCTTTATCGGCGACCGCCTGCGCGACGGCCTGGTTTGCCCAAGCAGGCGCATTCAATATGGCGCTAGTCAGAGGCCCCGCTAGAACAGCGCAAACCACCAGAAGGCCAAGTGATATCCGTCGCAACATACGACTCACCACCAAGCGCCTCATTTGGGCGGCGATGCTGGTAGCTTCACCAGAAGCTCCATCGCTTCGCCATCGCGCGTGATACTGAACGGCAGCCATGCGCCCCAACTATGACGGCGGATCGCAGCGCCAAGGTCTGCCGCGCGGGCAACCGGCTGACCTGCAGCAAGCGACACCACATCGCCAGCCATAAAGCCTGCCGCTTCAGCGGGCGAGTCTGGTGAGACGCGGGTGATGCTGGCGCCGCCGCCTTCGGCATTGGCGATGAACACGCCGATCTTCGGGCGCGGCGCAGGCTGTGGCTCTTCGTGGCGTTCTGGCAGGCCGTATACGAGATCGGCGAGTGGGCGGCCCGCCGCGTCGGCGTCCAAATGGCAGCCTTCACCGCCATCAAGCGGGATTGCGGTCGCGACATTCGTCACGCCGAGGTCCTGTAGTTGGTGTTTTACGCCATGGCCATAATCCACATGTCCCCGACCCATGAATGCGATCACGGGTTGGCCCGGATTTGCCTTCAAGGCTGCAGCGATGGCTTCCGCGAACGCCCGGTCCCAAACCAATTGCGCCTCAATAAAGCGCGCTGCCATTTGGGATTTCTTTTCAGCGTCGGGTTTGTGGGGGCTTTCGCCTTTGCCTTCGCCGTGCCCATCCCCGCGGCGCTTCTTGAATTCCGGCGCGGCCCCCCTGGCTTTCATGCCAAGGATTTCGCCGAGCTTGGTTTTGTATTCCGGCAGTGCCGCCGCCGGGTCACTAATGCCGAGGCGGTCAGCCTCAGGCACAGCCGCCCAGCCTTCCTTACCGACGCGCCGGATCAACGCGCGGTCAACATTCAGCGCGATGACAGGCGCTTGTTGCAGGCGCGGCAAGCGTAAAATGGGATCATAGGCGTTGGCGGTGAAGCCCCAAACGTCCGCCCACCCGGCTGAGGCTAGAAACCCATGACGGCTGGTTTCGCCCCGGCTCCAGGCGTCCAGTGCGGGTTGGGACGTTCTCGGAAACATCTCATAGCCGTATTGCACGGGACCGCGATGACTAGCGATGGCGGCTGCCGTCATTGCCTGCCAAAGATGGATATCCCTGTCGCCATGATGCTCACCTAGCAACACGACATCCGCCGTTGCTAAAGTCGCGATGGCGGCGCGGGCTCGGGTTGGCGCCTCAGCGCCCGGCGTAAACCATTCGCCCGGTGCGGGACAGGTTTCATGCGCGAAGGCGGGTGCAGCCAGCGTCAACGCCAAGCATGCGGCAGATATTTTGAGGACCTGTTTCATGCTTTGAAAAGTGGCGGCTTCGTCAAAAAAAGCAAGCCGGAAAGCAAACGGCCGGGGCTCTTTCGAACCCCGGCCGCTACAGAACAACGCAATGTGTTCAGCCGTTACAGCTTAGACTGCGCCGAAGGCCAACATTGCGTCAGCAACCTTGCGGAAGCCAGCGATGTTGGCGCCCTTCATGTAGTCGATGTAGCCGTCGCTTTCTTTGCCGTACTCTTCGCAAGCAGCATGAATGTTGCTCATGATGTCACGCAGCAGCTTGGAAAGCTCTTCTTCCTTCCAGGAGATGTGGGCCGCATTCTGGCTCATCTCGAGGCCGGACGTAGCAACGCCACCGGCATTCGCAGCTTTGGACGGTCCGTAGAGGATCTTCGCGGCTTGGTACTTGTTAATGCCGTCAATCGTCGTCGGCATATTCGCACCTTCAGATACAGCGATGCAGCCATTCTTGACGAGCGCTTCAGCTTCATCCGCATTGATCTCGTTCTGGGTGGCGCAAGGCAGCGCCATGTCGCAAGCGACGTTCCAGGGACGACCTTCGTGGAATTCAGTGCCTTTAAACTCGTCCGCGTATTCGGAAATACGGCCGCGACGCTTTTCTTTGAGGTCTTTGATCCACTGGAGGCGTTCAAGCGTGATGCCATCCTTGTCGTAAATGAACCCACCGGAATCGGAGAGTGTCAGCACAGTGCCGCCACGGTGGATGATTTTTTCCGCCGCATGGGTCGCCACATTGCCGGAACCGGAGATGACGGCCTTATGCCCATCAATCTCAAGACCGCGCGTGTGCAGCATGTCTTCCAGCATGTAGACAGCGCCGTAGCCGGTCGCCTCTGGGCGCATCAGGGAGCCGCCAAATTCACGGCCTTTACCTGTCAGCACGCCGTTGAAGCGGTTGGTCATGCGCTTGTACTGGCCGAACATGAAGCCGATTTCACGACCGCCAACGCCAATATCGCCAGCCGGAACATCGATGTCCGGGCCGATATATTTGGAAAGTTCGGTCATGAACGCTTGGCAGAAACGCATGATTTCAGCGTCGGACTTGCCCTTGGGGTTAAAGTCCGCGCCGCCCTTGCCGCCGCCCATGGGCAGCTGCGTAAGGGAGTTTTTGAACGTCTGCTCAAAGCCCAGGAACTTCAGCACTGACAGCGTTACTGAGGGATGGAAGCGAATGCCGCCCTTGTAAGGACCGATGGAGTTGTTGAACTGCACGCGATGGCCACGGTTGACGCGGACATTGCCGTCGTCGTCCTGCCAGGTCACGCGGAAGGAGATAACGCGATCAGGCTCGGTCATCCGCTCCAGAATCATGTTCTTCGTGTATTCAGGCTTATCAGCGATATATGGCAGAATGGTCGCTGCGACCTCCTGCACCGCTTGGTGAAATTCGGTTTCGCCAGGACTGCGTTTTTTTACACCGTCCATAAAATCGTTCAGATCGTGTCCTGCAAAAGCCATTGGTGTCTCCCCCCAAAGATGGTTTCAAGTGTTGTTAACGTGTATCACGGCGTTCATTTGCATGGCTAACCGCCCCTCACGCGTAACCTATACTTTCTGCCTAAGTTTAAGCCGGGTCAATGTGACGCCGCTCACGCCAGCACGCTTTGTGGCGCCTTTTGTTTGCAGACGAATGAACAAGCGCGGTTAATCGTCAGCCCATTTCTTTTCAAAGTCCCACACGGCCTCAAAGCCCATGCGTTTTGAGAAGTCCATAAAATTGGCTAAAGGCGTGTCCGTGCCGATGCTAGAGCCGGTTTCCAAAATCTGGCTGTAAACGGTTTGAAGTGCCGCGCCGATGGCAAGGAACCCTGAGCCAGGATAAATCGCCATGGCGTATCCCATCCGTTTGTATTCGGCGACCGGCAATACCGGCGTGCTGCCGCCTTCCACCACGTTCACGAGCAAGGGCGCATCGATTTCAGCGCAAATCTGTTCCATCTCAGCTTCGCTTTCTGGGCTTTCGACGAAGACGACATCTGCGCCCGCTTCTTTAAAAGCCTTGCCCCGCTTAATCGCTTCATCCAGTCCAAGACCGGTGCGGGCGTCCGTGCGAGCAATGATCAAGAAGTCATCTGATCGGCGGGATGCAACAGCAACAGCAAGCTTTCGCACCATGTCATCCAGTGGAATAACGCGGCGCATGGGAGTGTGCCCGCATTTCTTAGGGAACTCCTGGTCCTCAAGCTGGATACCGGCAGCGCCCGCCTGCTCATAGCCCTCCACGGTGTGCTGAACATTCAACAGCCCGCCATAGCCCGTATCGCCATCCGCGATGATCGGCGTGTTGGCGATGCCGCAAAACACTTTCACCCGCTCGACCATATCCCGGTAGCTGGCGATGCCCGCATCAGGCAGTCCTAGATGCGACGCAACTGTGCCATACCCGGTCATATAAAGCGCATCGAAGCCCATCGGGTCCGCCGTGCGCACGGAAATCCCGTCAAACACGCCGGGTGCCGACACAAACTCACGCGCCAGCAGCTTCCGTTTCAATTCAGACATTACAGTTTCCTCACTCGACAAATTACAATGTTCACCCCCATGATAGACGAACATTGCAGGAGGAAAACATGGCTGAAGCAATTTCAGTCTTTTGGCAGCCCCATTGAACAAGCTGCTTAAGGATTAAAGAATTCCTCTCGATCCGTGGGATTGAGTTCAAATCGATAGACGTTGCTAATGATGATGACGGGATGGCTGCATTGCAGACGCTCGGTGCGCGATCCGTTCCTGTTGTTTCCAAAGGCGATAAGTTCGTTTTCGCGCAGAATGTCCGCGATGTTGTGGAATTTCTGGGCATCAATGAAGACGTCGGCCCCAAACTCACCCAAGCGGAATTGGCAGCGCGCGGCGACATGATTTGGCAAGCGGCGACACGTTATGTTCGCCAGATGCCGCAATCGGCGTTGGCGAAAGAATTACCGAACCGCCCACGCAGCTACCGTGTGCTGATGCATCACATTTTCCAGATTCCGATTGCGTTCCTTGGCGCACGTCGCGCTGGCGAACCGCTGGTTTACGAGCAACTGGTCGCACCGCCGCCCGAAGATATGCAAACGCCGGATGACATTGCCGATTTCGGCGAAGCCATGCGGCTGGACTTCAAAGCATGGGCGGAATCAGAAGGCACGGACATCTGCACGGGCGAAATGGCGACCTATTACGGCACACAGCAAGCGCACGAAGTGCTGGAACGCACGGTCTGGCATTCTACCCAGCATGTCCGCCAAGTGATGTCCTTGCTGGAGATGGAAGGCGTTCAACCGGACCAGCCCTTGCCAGAAAGTGCTTTCGATAAACTGCCCTTGCCATTAAAGGTATGGGACGAATAAAGCAGGCGCGTCCTCAGCGCCTGATCTACACAGGAGATGGAGATGCGGCCATTAGGTCTTCTACTGGTCGCAGCTGGGTACCCGTATCAACCGGGTATTTCTGAGTACCGTACATGCCAATGAGGCAAAGCGGCGCGCGTTAGAATGCATCTATTGCGGGCTGAGCGGGTGTTTCAACC
>Ga0315321_10000519_pt1 | contig 28579 bp, 20 predicted proteins | sample M180m21515metaG_FD_203464 | JGI IMG/M metagenome (GOLD analysis project Ga0315321, IMG submission 203464) | Ammonia-oxidizing marine archaeal communities from Monterey Bay, California, United States - M1 80m 21515 | ecosystem: Environmental > Aquatic > Marine > Intertidal zone | place: USA...
CAATCGATCAAGCATTCGGATGTCGTGATCGGTAGCCGGACTCGGGTCAAAATCGTCAAAAACAAAATGGCGGCACCCTTTCGCCAAGCCGAGTTTGACATCATGTACGACGGAACCGGTATCTCAGCTGCGGGCAACCTCTTAGATCACGGTATTCGCTTTGGACTGGTCGAGAAGTCAGGCTCATGGTTCAGCCTCTCGACCGGTGACCGGCTCGGCCAAGGTCGTGAGGCGGCGCGAGCGACGATTAGCCAGAACCCAGAGATGTCTGGGCGCTTGGACCAAGAACTGCGCGTGGCGATGGGGTTACTGCCTGAGGCAAACCCTGCGGAACAACAACCCGAGGCGAACGCCTAGGTCGAACTGGTTAGATCACGATGAGGGGGGGCGGTTGCGCTCCCCTTCTTCGTTTTTCGGGTGAGGCTTACTTCGGGTCCCAGCCCTCGCGACGCAGAACCCAGAAGCTGATCGAGGCGCCATACTTGACGCCCTCACGAGCATGAACCGTGATCAGGTTCTGTCCTGGCTCCAGATCAATAGCGCTCTTGATCGCCACGTCCGAGCGTCCGCCTGACTCAAAGAGGACCTTCTTGCGCCCCCGGTACACGACGACATTGTGCAAGGGCAGCTCATCTTGAGCTCGTGCATCCAGATTGAGTTGCTTGCCTGTCACTTCGGTCTTGAGCCCGGTCGATAGGGTAATGCTTGGAGGCGTGCGCACGAACGCTAGCTTGGGCGCAGTTCCTTGACCCGCTTTCATCGCCTTGGCGTCAACAAAGGCGATCCCTTGGCGAGGCATCCGCACGCGATAGTAGGCACCCACGCGATCCACGCACGGCAGCCCTTCGCCAGCTTTGAGCGTTCCTAGTCCAAAGGCTTGATCGACACCGTTGCGAAGAATTTCTACCTCTTGAGTCGCGGTAACATGAGCTCCGGCACAGGTCGACGCCGAGGTGACCGCTTGAGTCACCGGAATGATCAGCCGCTCACTGTACCAAACAGAGTTTTTGCGGATCCCGAGATTGACCGTCATCTCAAGCGGCTTATCGCTTCGACGCACCTTGACGGAGAGCTCAGCGTTCCAGGTTGCGCCAGGCGAAAGCTTTTCACGCTCTGCCCTAGCCTTGACCATTTTCATCGCCGCGCCGCTTTGACTGCGCACGCTCAGGTGAATGTCTTGCGCCTCTGCGTCCAACGCGCTGATCGCAAAATTGAGTTTCATCGTCTCGCCCGAAGCAGCCAGCCCATCGTTACCGTCATCAACCGTCAGCGTGTACGCCAAACGAGGATGCTTGGCGGCTGCGACAATCAAAGTTTTACTGGCGGGCGCTTCCACGGTGCCGCCTTGCGCGTCGGTCACGAAGCGCACCCACTCGCTGCGGTCATGAATGCTCATAGGCACTTCAAACTTCAAAATCCGACGCGCCTCCTCGCCGGGCGCAATCCGACCAAAGACCCACTCACGGTGGTCAAAGAGATCAAGGGTCGCCTTACTTCGTACCACCACTCGATACAGAGGAGCCGTCGAGGTGTTCTTCACGACCACCGCAAGCTGATGATTAGAGCCCGCTTCAAACCGAGAAGGCCACTCGATCCGAGCTACTGCCCGACCAGTATCCGCAGCATCTGGACTCTCGGTCCAGTCAATGCCCTCTCCCTTGAGCGCTTTAACCAACCTGAGGTCTTCAGAAGCTTTCAGCTCGTCCAAAGCAGCCCGAGCGCCGTTATAAAAAGTGTCTGCTTTGGCGTGTCCGGCGCTCGCCAAGAGCTTCTTCGCCATGCGCACCGTGAGGTCTGCGTTAAACTGCCCGCTGTTCTCACGGCGTGTCTGTTCATCGCGGTCGACCGTTTCATCGCTGTCGAGAATATGCAGCGTGCGGCGTGTCTGCTGTTGCTTGGTTTTGTCGTTACTCAGCGCATGGTCCAAATCGCTTTCTTTAGTCGCCTCGCGCGGCGTGAGGTAAATCTCACCGTCATCGATATACACCGACTCCAAAGCGATATCAGGAGCGATCCCGGTGCCCTGGATGCTAATATCGCCAGGCGTTAGGTATTGAGCGATGGTCAACTTCAGCGCCGACCCATCCGTCTTAGAGCGCCGAGGGCGATACGGAATAATCGTCTGTACTGAGCCTTTACCGAAGCTCGGACTGCCGAGCAGCAAGCCCCTCCCGTGATTGCGCACGGCGCCAGCCACGATCTCCGAGGCCGACGCAGAGCCGCCGGAAATTAGGACCAATAAGGGCAGATCAGTCAATGAGCCCGATGCATGAGCGTAACGACTCTCTCTGAGCTGTCCGGACAAGCCCACGGTGGTGACGATCACCCCTTTCTCGAGAAAGAGATCAGAGATCGCGACGGCTTGCTCGAGCAAGCCGCCTGGGTTGTCACGCAAGTCGAGCACTAAACCCTTTTTGGCGCCCGCCTGGCGTAGCTCAGCCAGCGCGGCGACCGTGTCGTCGGTGGTTGTCTCTCGAAACGATTTGATCCGCAGATAGCCGATCCCATCGCCCAGGTTATGAGACGTCACGCTGCGGACCTTAATGATCTCTCGGGTCAGCGTCTTTTGAAGATTACCCTTAGTCCCTTTGCGGCGAAGGTGAACGGTTACATCACTGCCCGGCTCCCCGCGCAGTCGACTCACCGCTTCTTCAAGCGACATATTTTCAGTGGTCTCGTCATTGATCTGGACGATCTGGTCACGCGCTTTGACGCCCGAGCGGCTAGCCGGTGTACCGGGAATCGGTGAGATCACCGTGAGCCAACCATCACGCTGAGAGATGACAATCCCCAAGCCGCCAAAGGCGCCCTGAGTCGACATGCGCATCTCCTCATGCGCTTTGGCGCTGAACATCACCGAGTGCGGATCGAGCGTCTTGAGCATGCCGTTAACCGCTGCGAGTTCGACCTCGCCCGCGTCCACTCCGTTGGGCAAATTACGCGCAACAAAAGCGAGACCCTGGCGCAAGACCATATACATTTCCCAGATCGATTCGACCCGAGAGGTGTTCCCTGTCCAGGCCTTATCGCCCATTCGAAGCGTCAAGGTTTTGGGTAAGCCGCGCTCGTCTACCAACAGATCGGGGATGACGTTTTCAACAGCCCGCAGCCCCTCTTTGAGCATCGTTTTGGGCTCAAAGCGGCTCGGGTCCACGTAGGCTTTAGTCAGCTCCAAAACGCTCCAGCTCAGCTGCTCAAGACGAAGCAAGCGGTCACTTCCAGCGCCCAAGCTAGGCTGCATGGCGCTGAGCACAAGGGGCAGAACAACGGTAACGATCATCTTCGCAAACAACACTTTATAACCTCTAGGCGTCCGAGCCGTTGAGTCGAGCTAATATAGCCGGCCAAACGGACCCGTCGACCACAGTTTCAATTTCTGCCTGTGCAAAGGCTTCAACCCATTGACAGGCTAACACAACAGCCTGTTCCGAAATCATCACATCCGCTCCCGCTAGAGCGATCTCACCCAAGCTATCGATCCATGCCGCTAAGTCGATGGATAAAGCATCTGAAGGCGCTGAACTGACCCCCTTGAGCCGGGTCACGAGTGCGTCGGTCACCCCGTCGCTCTTAATCGGCTTGGGCGGGCTAACTTTGACGCTGAGTTGACCCAACTCACTGACCTCGCCAAGCGCTAAACCTAGAGCGATCGCGCTTCGTGACAGACTACCATTACTGAACCGATCATAAGCTCGCTGAGACGCGAACAGCTCAAACCATTGAGCCAAGGTCATCTCCGCCACGCGATCACGCCAAGCGTCGCTTTGAGCCCGAACCATAGGAACCAAAACCGAGCCCAAGGCGATCAAACCCTGAGCACGACCGAAAAGTTCTGCTATCGATCGATGATGGCTCGAGCGACGCTCTACCTCCTGGAGCAAAGCAAACCGAGCGTTTACATTGGTCACGATCGTTTCCCCTCACGATGAGAAGCTAACAGGTGAGCGCTACCGTTCAAAGTTTCAATCCGGGTGCGCCCAAGCCAGCCTTGAGATGCTTCTGAGTTAGGGCAGATACGGCTGAGGACTCTAGAGTCTTGACGCCGCCGAAGGGTAGGGCGTGCGCTGTGATCGTCGCCAAATGTTCCACCAGCTCCATACGCGCCATCGCCATGGTCAAATCTGAACCCCAAGTGAGCACCCCGTGCTGGCCTAAAAGCGCTGCGTTGCTGTTGATCGCAGCTTGCCCCACGGCTTTGGTCATCTCGGGAGCTCCGGGCATCGAAAACGGCACCCAGCCGATTTCAGGACCTAAACTGACGATCGCCTCAGCCATAAAGCGAGGATCGAGTCGACGCTCGGCGCAAGCCATCGCCGTCGCAAAGGGAGGATGAGCGTGAACGATCGCACGCATGTCAGGCCGAGCTTCAAATGCTGCTCGATGCAGCTGCCACTCACTAAAGACCCGGTGTCGCCCCTGGCGTACCGAGCCGTCCTCATCGATCACCAGCAGATCGACTGCGCGAACATCAGCCTTTCGAAAAGCGGTGGGCGTGACCAAAAAACCTTGCTTAGGCCGGCGCAACGAGATGTTGCCGTCATGGTTCGCCACCCAGCCTTTGGTGGCTAACTGCTGACAAGCCTCGATCAGCGCTGATGCGCTCACTCGGCCCCCGTGACTTCATCAACAACGCCAACGATTACGGACCGAATGGGAGGTTCGCCACCCAAGATCTGGCGCACGCCGCTGCCTTCACGCAAGACCAGAACCTGCTCTCCAACCCCTACCCCGATCGTGTCCACAGCCAGAACATCTTCTCCGGCTTCACTTCGAACCATCAGCAGGGGTTGCCCGTCATAGCCTGGGTGATGTTGATCGGCGACGACTGAACCGAGGACTCTAGCCAGCAGCATGGTCACCCCGATCGATATCATCCACGATACCTACGATGGCTAAATCCACCGGCACGAAGGTCGGCTCGCAAGCCAGCGCAGCTTCACGGCTACCCACCAAGACAACACGCTGACCCAGGCTCGCCGAGCAGCTGTCAACGGCCGCTTCAGGCACGCCATCCGGCGCCCCATCATGGTTCTCTTTTTGAACCAAGAGCAGACGCGCTCCAACCAGGTTCTCAACTTTACGCGTCGCAACGACGGTCCCGACTACTGTCCCAAATTGCATAATTATCTCTTCGGAAGTTTCCAAGGCACTTCGACCGGAACGATCTCTTTGCCAGGGAAGCTTGGAAAGCGCCAACGTCGCACTTTACCTTGAATACAACGACTAACATCCGCCCCTTTATAGGCCTCGGTCATAATCTCTACGCTCGCCACTCGTCCACTCGGCTGAATGCCAATCCGAGCCCTGAGCTCGCCAAACATCGACTGACCACGCGTCATCGCCCGACTCACACAAGCGGTGATGCCGCGTTGCCCGCGACCAATCACCTTGGCGGCGGCTTTGACATCGAGCTGCGAGGCGCGCCCTGGTGGCGTCGACACCTTTGGCAAAGGCAACCGCACGGTTCCCAAAGCGGACTGCAGCGCGGCCATCCGCTTGAGGTCCGCACCATTCACCTGCGCAGCTTTGCGGAGTCGTTCTTCTTCAGCTGCGGCAGGGTCTTGCTCGACCGCTACGCGATGTGCCTTGGATCCTTTGGATCGCTTCGAGCGTGAACGAGCCTCTTTAGCCAGTTCTTGGGTCAACGCTTTGTCGGCAGCGACCAGCTTGTCTCTGATCACTTCGTCACGACACGCCCCCGTCAAGCATTCCAACATCGCTCGACCCTCAGCTGCGTTGATCGACTGACCACGGTGATAGGGTGCTACTCCTGGCTTATCCGTAGTCTCGGCAAACTGATCACGAGCTTTGACCAGCGCTTCGACGGGCGTCAATAAACTGAGCGCCTCTTGGGCGGTCTTGCTCCGAGCGAAGGCTTGGAATGTGGGGTGACCCGCAGGACAATCAAACCCGTCCGCGCCGGCAACCGGGCCAGCATCGACCTCAGCTTGAATCGCTGCACAAGCGCTGAAGTTACCCCGACCTAAGCGCACCTCAACGCGACCATCTTTTAGCGCCATCATCTGCAGGGACCAACCTTTGACGATCACGAGGTCTTGATAGCTCAGATTTTCAATCACAGCAGCCGCCACAATGCTGCGCTCGCGCTGGTCGGCTCCTGCCTTCTCTCCGAGCTGCATCAGGCGAACATAGGAAGGCTGGCCTCGAGATTTGAAGGTCGCTTTCTTCATCCCTTTGGCGAAGGGGTTCGGAACCCAGCCCTGATTCATCCCCACGCCAAGTCCAACCAGACTCAAGAGGATCACGCCAAAGATAATTCGTCGCCGACGAGCGCCTTGCTGCAGACCACTTGCCAGCAGAAATAGCCGGGTCTCCTCACCGATGGAGGACAGGGACGGCTCATTGATGAAAGGCGCCGAACTTTGGGGCGCAACAGACTCTTCTACCTGACCATCATCTTTGACCTCACGGCCCACCCAAGCCGGCTCAGCCGCTGGGTCTGACGGTTTGGCAGGCACGCGCTTATCCGGCTTGGCTTCAGGTTCAACGGGCTGAGCGACGACCGCCTCTTCTGCGGCTGGCTCCGGCGGTGCAGGCTGCTCAGGCTCAACAACCGGTTCGACCGGGAGGGTCGGTGCCCGACTCGGGAGCACCGCCTCTGACACCGCAGACACGCCTGTTTTATCCAGTAGAGTTGCCAGTTCGGGAACATCACGAAGGGGCAACCAACCGCTCATTCCCGACCGCCAGGCGTGATCCTTTGCGCCAAACTCAGAGCGCTCGAGTCGTTCTTTAATCTCGAGCGTGTTCATCGGTCCTTGGCGTTCACCATCTTTCGCAAGGAACCACTCTTGAGCATCGCCAGCCGGAACTTCACCGCTTTTCGAGAGCGCCGAACGCAGGTCCTCAGCCGACATGCTATCCAGCGCGCCGATGCTTCGCTCAGGGTCCCTTACGACCATCACCCCTTTGCATTGCCGACACCGAATTTTGAGCACACGACCGCGTATGGTCTCCTCGGCGAGACTGTACTTGGTCCCACAATGCTCACAGCGGAATTTCATTGCGCTCCATGGGCAGCCGATCGGCAAAGCCTGCCGAGAAAGCATGAACGTCTACGACGTCGCCCGAATCCTATAGTTTACTGCCGCCTCGGAAGAAACCCCCCGAATGACCGTCATCATTCCAGTGACACCGCAACGTGCTATGCGGTTGAAGTCGGCTGAAAAAGCGGTAAAGACGATAGCCGCGGGTCAACGCCGGAATAGGAGCCAAAACGGTGACGCTTACCATCGCTTTGGCACGCACTATGCTGATTCAAGCAGGGCTGAGCTTTGGCCTGCTTTTCTTGACCGTGTTGATCTCACAACTGGTTCGCCTCGGTCCGTTGCTGGTAGCGGCCCTTGAAGACCCTTTGGGGTTCAGCGTTTTGCTGATCGATATCCTCCCCCGAATTATCGTCATTGCGCTCCCCTTTAGTCTTCCGCTTGGGGCGTTCTTCGCGGTCGATCGGCTCGAGAAGCGGCAACTGAGTCAAATGTTGAGCGCGCTCGGAGCCGCACCCAGGCGCACCTGGCTTCAAGCAGCCTTACTGCTTGGTATTTGGGTCGCTGCAGCGATCACTCCGATCGCCTGGCTCGCCGAAAGCCAGGCGGCTGAAGCCTTTCCCGTCCACGCGCTCAATCTGGCGCGACAGTCGGTGATCGCTCGCGTCAGCCCAGGACAGGTAGCTCGACTCAACGATCGTCTCGCAGTCTACGCCGGGCGAAAACTCGAGAACGGTGAGTTCGAAAACGTGACCGTATTGAGTGGGCAAGATGTGCTCAGCGGAAAACGCGGCCGCTTGACCGGAGAGGGGCTTCGGCTCGAGCTGGCGGTGCAACAAGCCGAGCTCTGGCGACACACCTCAAACGGTTTACGAAGGGCTTCAGCGAACAACCTAAGAATTGCGCTGCCCGCCTCGGGCAACATCGCCAAACACCTAGGGTTCTTTCACGCTCGAGAAGCGCTGGACCCCATCCAGCTGGCGGCGACTGCTGGTGTAGGGCGCGAGGCGCGCTTGAGACGTTACACAGGCTGGCGTCGCATCTTGACTCCCCTAGTGGTGCTCTTACTTCCTGTTTTTGGCGTCGCCTGCGCGCTGATTTTACCGGCGTCGATGCGTTTGATTGGCGGCGTTTTGATCACCGTCACCTTTATCGCGCTGTACGTCATGGGTGAGGCGATCGCTGCGGCCGGTGTGCCAGCTCTTGTGGTGGCGCTTGCGCCAGCCGTCGTCGCGATTGGAATCACGGTGCTGACGCTGAGGCCCGAGCGGGCTGAGGAGCACAGCACATGAGACGGCTGATCGGCGCATTATCTAGTCATCTCTACGGCGCCGTCGGGCTGTCGATCCTTGTCCTCATGACCGCCTGGCTGCTCGTCGACTTTGCCGAACTAAGTCGTCACTTTGGGCGCGCCGGTTGGGACACCGTGATCCCACTGTACACCATGCGAATGCCGGTTCTTTTGCATCGCTTGATGCCGCTGGCGCTCTTGATTGGCACGGCGCTAACCATCGGTGTTTGGGCCTCAGACCGACATTTGCAAAACGCCGCGGCGCTTGGGTTAAAACCCTCCCACCTCCCCTTGCTTGCCGTCGCCATTTTGAGCCCTGTTGTCGCCATCTGGGGTTACGCAGGGACAGAACAAATCCCGCCACTTCACCGAGAAGAAAACCGTCTATTGTACGACAGTTATGGGATTGGTGGGCAGCATTACGGTAGCTTCCACAAACCCACAGGCTTGGTCGTCGAGAAGGACTGGTTGGTTCGGTTCAAGCCAGCAGGTCCGACGGTCATCAAAAACCTTGAAGCGGTGCGACTCAAAGACGGTAAAGTACTCGAACGAGTCAGCGCCAAAGAAGCCAGCTTGCGCGTCAATGGCTGGATCGCCAATGACGTCATGTTGAGTCAGCGAAAGGGTAACGAGGTCGAGAGTCAGAATTTTGATACGACCCCCCTTCCCTTCTTTAGGACCAGCTCATCGCTTGATTACGCGATCGGTTTTCCCGATGAGTTTCAGAGCGCTTACCTCCTGACCATGGCTGAGCGCGCAGCGACCGCAGGCAGTGATCCGCGCCCCTTTATCTTCGAGCGAGAGCGACGAATTGCTCGAGTCATGCTCTTGCTTTTGATGCTCGCAGCGACCGCATTAATCTGTGCTCGAATCGGTCCGGGTGGAAGCTTTAATGTGATCATGGCTCGAGCGACGATGATGGCTGCCACTTACGAAGTCGCAACCTTCATAGGCGCCTCGCTAGCCCTCGTCCTTCCGCGCGGCAAAGAGTTTGCAGCGGCATGGATTCCCGTCGCTTTAGTGGTGGCGATTGCGCTGCGCGGCCTGCAACGTCTTGGACGGCTTCGCTGATGATTCGACCCGGGCAACGAATCGACAACTTCCGCGTGATGGGGAAGTTAGCCAACGGGGGTATGGCAGCCGTTTATTTGGCTCGCGATATCCGAGACCGGCAGCGCTTGGTGGTGCTCAAAGTGATCCTGCCTCATCTGCGTAACAATCCCGATTATCAGGCGATGTTTGAGCGAGAAGCAGCGGTCGGTGCATTGGTTCGGCATCCCAATGCGGTCACGGTGCATGGCCTGACCAGCTGGGACGGTCACGCCGTCTTGGTCATGGAGTTTCTTGACGGTCGCAACCTGATCCAGGTCATCAGCGCGGCGCGACGACGGCGCCAAGCGATCTCCTTTCCGGTGGTCGCCCTGATCATCGCCAAGGTCGCTCGTGCGATGGAGCTCGCCTGGAACGTGCCCGGACCTGATGGTGAGCCGGCGCGCATCATCCATCGCGACATCAGCCCCGAAAACGTCGTCCTGACCTATGACGGCGAGGTGAAATTGGTTGATTTCGGAATCGCCAAGCACAGCCACATCGAAGGCAACACGCTCGCCGGCCAACTCAAGGGCAAATACAGCTACATGAGCCCCGAACAAATCCGGGGTGAAGTCGCCGATCACAACGCAGATCAATACGCCCAATCCGTCTTGCTCTACATCCTGCTGACAGGCCGCAAACCCTTCGTTGCGCCCAATGACGTGGATCTACTGCGCATGATCGTGAGCGACGATCCCGTTCCTCCGTCCCAGATTGACCCCACGGTCCCAGGAGCCCTTGAGGAAATTGCGCTGCGTGGACTTCGTAAAGCACCTGAAGCTCGGTTTAATGACCACGGCCACCTGGCAGCCAATATCGAGGATCGATACCTCGCAACGCACAGCGCATCACACGCTGATGTACGCACGCTGATGTCCGAGCTCTTCCCTGCTGACTCGGACGCTGTACGGCGTCGCATTCAGATGCTGATCGACGCCGAGCGTGAGGCGACCGTGACCGGCGTCTTTGCCGAGCTGCCCGAGCCCGAACCAGACCTGACAAGTCACGACGAAACGATGATCGAGATCGCCGCTCCTTCCATGCCCACAGCGAATTTTCGTGCGCTAGCTGTAGATGACAACACCTTAGAGCCTGCGCCGGAAACATCGATCGAGGAGCCAACGATACTCTACGATCAAGACGTTAAACCGGCGGAAAATCGACCACCGGTTGTAGCCGCTGCCCCTGCACCAGTAGCCCTGCCCCCGCGCACCGTAGAGCACGACGTCGCGCTGCAGCCTCCCAGGCTTCAGCCCTTCAAGCTGATCGTCAAAGGTCGAACCGTTGCGCTGATCGGTCTGGCGCTCACGGCGATGGTTGCAGCGGGTTTAGCCACGGGCAAACTGGCGAACCAGCTCCGTGATGAGGGACCACAAGAACAGCTCATGGGAACCATAGCGATCCGATCAACAGGAGCCGATGAGCCAGCTAAGGTGCGCATCAATGGCACTGAGATCGGGACCACACCGATCGAGGTCAAACATGCGACAGGTACCTTACGATTAATGTGCAGCTTTAAAAGTCGTCGGGTCGTGGTTCGGCAACGAGTCGATTTGGTCGCAAGTCGGCGCAGTCATGTCCTTTGCGAGCCCGGCCACGCCGATCTTCGAATTACCGGGCCGCGTGGGACGCGTGTCAGCATCGACGGCAAAGCGGCGGTCGCTGTTCCGGTCAGTCTTGAGCGGACGATGGAAGGTCATTATGACTTGATTTGGTCTCGCCCCGGCCGCAAGCGCACCGTCGAGCGATCCATTCGGCTCAAGCCGGATCAGAAGCGCGTCATCAAACACTGGAAGGATCTCAAATGAGTCAGTGCATCCTTGCGGTCGAGACCAGCTGCGATGAAACCGCAGCAGCGGTGCTCAAAGATGGAGAAATCGTAGCCGAAGAGATTCATACCCAAACCGATCTTCACAGCTACTATGGCGGGGTCGTTCCGGAGCTCGCAAGCCGCGACCATGTGGCGCACGTCGGCGCAGTCTGCCAATCGGTCTTGCGCGGGCATGAGGACGATCTCGATTTGATCGCTGCGACCCGTGGTCCAGGTTTGATCGGCGGCTTGTTGGTCGGTCTGCAGTGGGCAAAAGCTTATGCCTTTGGGCGTGGGCTTCCGTTTGTTGGCGTTCACCACCTCGCAGGTCATCTCGCTGCGCCTCGATTAGATCCTGAGTTTGACCTTGAACCGCCGATGGTGTGTTTGCTGATCAGCGGCGGGCATACACAGCTCTACGCCATCGAGAGCTGGGGTGCGGCGCGTTTGCTCGGCGGGACGCGCGATGATGCCGCCGGCGAGGTCTTTGACAAAGGCGCTCGATTGCTCGGTCTGGGGTACCCTGGCGGACCCGCTGTGCAAAAAGCAGCATCAACTCACCAAGGACCAAACCACCGGCTCCCACGACCGATGCTCAAGCGAGGGCTGGAGATGAGTTTTAGTGGTCTCAAAACAGCGCTCCGGGATGAAGTTTTTCGTCGCGACGCCGAGGGGCAACTCACAGACCCAGAGCGTCACGAACTGGCCTTCTCGTTGCAAGACGCCATCGTTGACGTTCTGGTCCATAAAGCGTGCGAGGCGCTTCGTGAAACAGGCTACCAAAGACTGACAATCGGCGGCGGCGTCGCAGCCAACGGACCCTTGAGAGCCGCGCTGCTTGAGGCTTCAAAATTGCATGGCTTTGAGTTGTATCTGCCACCGAAAAAGTGGTGCACCGACAACGCAGCGATGATCGCTGCTGCAGCGGCTATTCGCTACGAACAAAAGGGCGCTGATGGGTTTGAGCTTCCGGCACGAGCGAGATGGCCATTGGTTGAAGAGTGGGACCCAGCGCAGACGCGCCCGACTCGTTAGTCAATCACTCGAGCTCTGCAAGCCATCGTTCAACGGCGGCGTCAGGTCGGCCGGCCACCGCCTTGTATTTCGCGAGCAGCGCGCGCGCCCTGCTCCTGGCACCCTCGTCGCCACTCTTAAAGCTTTGATACTCAATGAGCCCAAGAGTTTTGAGCGCAAACGCGTTGCTGCTGTCCGCGGCGATAGCCGATCGAAGGTCAGACTTCGCTTTATTCGGTGAGCCTGCGCTAAAGTAAGCTTCTCCGCGCTCGGACAAGGCGATCGAGCGCTCCGCTGGAGAGATCTTTTGTTTGAGGGCTATGCTGATTAATTCGACGGCGCCATCGAGGTTTCCGTCATCACGCAACATCCGTGCGCCCTGCATTTTTTTGGCGAAATCACCGCGCTGCAAACGACTACGGTTGGACCGACGCACCCGACGGCGCCGGCGACGACGACGCTTAGCTTTCTTTCGAGGTTGCGGCTTTTCTGCAATCGGCTGAGGTTCAAGTGGTCGGTTCGGGGCTGACTCACCAGGCAGCTCATCACCGCCGGGTGTCTCTGGCAGCTCAACCGGCGGAAGCACCGCTTGAACAGGCTTTTGGAAGCGCTTCGAATAGCTGTAGGTCGAATAGGCTCCCAATCCGAAGATCACGAAACCGATGGCAGCGGCCCGTAAACGCTTGAGCAGCCTCTGGGATGAACTCTCATAATCTAGCGGTTCTTCACCCTCAGGCGCTGAGGTGATCTGGTCGTCATGCCCGAAGGTCCCAGTCCCCATCGCCCGATAAGGATTCGTCGTTTGTTTCGATGACGACTTGGGTGCCTCATAAGGCGGTAAATCGGCATCGAAGGAACGATCCGTAGGGGGCATCTCCTCGTCAACGTCATCATCGAGTATCGGAGGCAGGTCATCCGGTTCGGCGAACACATCTCCGTCATCAAGAACTGGCGGGGCTTCGAACTCCCCAGTCGCATCGACAACCGGAGGTTCGCTGCCGACCAAAAGCGGCTCCAGACCCAGCTCCGAATCAGCGATAGACTCCGGTGCTTTCGTCTTAAAGTAAGTCTGCGCAGCGCTCAGCGCATCCTCAATGCCTAGGTCCAAATCAGGGAGCTGATCCCAGTCCCTGTCGACCTCTGACCAGCCTTCTTCCTTGAGCGATGCTCCGGGTAAGCCCGAAACGCCTTTGACCGCGAGCGACCAGGCAAAATCGTCCTCTAAGGATCCTTCTTTCGATGACTCAACAGGCTCGCTTTCAGACGGCTCTAAGGACGCATCAATCGCTAACCCGACCGCTCGCGACGAGCCTCGGTTAGCGATGAGAATTCCATCTTCGATAAGGGACAAAGCCCCTTCAATGGCGCGTGAGCCGCCCATGTTCCAAAGTGATTTGATGTCGCGCTTGCCATCGACGAGGCGAAAGATCCAAGCGACGTCATCGCTCAAGACGTTGAGGCGATGCAGCAACCGCTCAGGGTCGGTATCGAGCACTCCCTGGGGCGCTCGAGCCATCATCTCAGCGGTGCGCAACTCAAGCGCATCAGCCTCAGCGATATAGGACGCAGACGAGCGTAAGCGCTCTCCTTGAGGCGCTTGTTGGCGATCAAATCGGTAGCTACCCTCTCGCAGACTCAGCAAAACACACAGGGCTTCCGCGCCGGTTAGACCGCCGCAGACGACCAGCCCCATCTCGCCACGTCGCATGTGGATTTGACCCGGTGCTTCTGGTGCATCAATCACCATCACCCCACTAAACAGGCTCGATGCAGCTCGAGCGATGTCGTGACGCAGAGAGCCTTTGGCGAGTGTTGAGCCCTGCGATAAACTGGACTGCTGAAAGTTCTCGATAATGGTTGAGATCTGACTCGCCGCTGCCGGAAACCGCAACGGCCGCTCGATGGCGTTGACGCCTTCACCGAGGTCTTCGGCCGCTTCCTCGACCAACACCATCACCGAGATACCTAGGCGATTCGCCGGCTCAATGATGTCGCTATCGAGATCGAGTTTCTCACTTTCTCTGCCGAGGTGATCGCCGACCACCAAAACACCGTGCACGCCATCGACCGATAACGCGCCCTCGAGATCGACGAAATGATTCGGCACGGCCAGTTCGAAACCCGCCTGCCGCAAAGCAGAGTCGACGATACTGCGTTCTAGATCTGCAGGCCCCACAAGGACCAGGCGCCAAATCGTACTCAACGCTGCTCCTCTCCTACGCATGCAGAGCGTGCGCGCACCTCGCGCGCGGCCGATCTATGAACGACCAACATCGACACATTCTGATCCCTGATTCACAAGGAACCAAAAAATATGCAGGCGCAAAAATCAACGATCGGGCTTTGCAAAGATTATTTCCGAGGTTAAGCGCTCTTCACTACATTGCCGGAGGGCGCACCATGGGGCCCTGGGACGATCCACTCTACAATACCACTCGGGAACTAATTGTTCGCACTGCAAAGCAGGTGGGTATTGATCCAAATATTGGCGTGCGGCTTGCGCAACCTGATCGCTCGATCATCGTCAGCATCCCTTTGCGACGCGACAACGGCGACGTCGAAGTCTACACGGGCTATCGAGTTCAACACAACGACACCCGTGGCCCCTGCAAGGGCGGTATTCGATTCCATCCTCACGTCAACCTCGGCGAGGTGACGGCGTTAGCGACGCTGATGACCTTCAAATGCGCCGTGGTCGGTGTCCCTCTAGGTGGTGCTAAAGGTGGTATCTCGATCGACCCGACCGGGTTGAGTCGAGCCGAGTTGCAGCGTCTGACGCGTCGTTACACCACCGAAATAATTAACTTTATCGGGCCGGGCAAAGACATCCCAGCGCCTGATATGGGAACGAACCCGCAGGTGATGGCTTGGATCATGGACACCTTCAGCATGACCAACGGTTATGCGGTTCCAGGCGTTGTGACCGGTAAACCGATTGAGCTCGGCGGAAGCCAGGGCCGCCTCCAGGCGACTGGGCGTGGTTTGGTCTACACCGTGGTCGATGCTGCACAGCATATTGGGCTTGATCTCAAGGGTGCTACCGCTGCGATTCAAGGCTTCGGTAACGTCGGTTACTGGGCGGCGCGCCGACTCGATCACCGCGGCACGAAAATCGTGGCAGCCTCTGACGTCACGGGAGCGGTCTACAACCCCAAAGGGATCGACCTGAAATCTGCCTACGTTCACATGCAAAAGCATGGCGGTATCGCTGGCTTTCCGGGCGCTGAACCCATGGACGCCGACGAGCTGCTCACGCTTGACGTTGACGTGCTGATCCCAGCTGCGCTCGGCGGTGTCATCGACGCCAAGGTCGCAAAAAAACTACGCTGTCGCATCCTCGCTGAAGGCGCTAACGGTCCGGTAACCTCGGAAGGCGATGAGGTCTTGCGCCAACGTCAAGATGAGATCTTTGTCATCCCCGACCTCTTAGCCAACGCCGGCGGTGTGACCGTATCCTACTTTGAATGGGTCCAGGGAACGCAGAACTTCTTTTGGAGCGCCACCGAGGTCAACAAACGCCTGCAGACGATCATGGTCGCGGCCTTCAAGCAGATCCTCAAAGTCCATAAGACTGAAGGCTTAGATATGCGCTCGGCGGCTATGGCGGTCGGTATGCGGCGGGTGAGCGAAGCGATGCTGCTCCGCGGTCTGTTCCCGTAGCGGTATTCTAGACCGCTCGATTAAGCGCCCAACTGAACAGCTGGGGCTTACGAATAAAGACCGAAAACACACGCTTACGCAGCGTCGGTCGCTGGTGCAGTTGTAAGAGCAGCTGGGTGAGCCGTCGCTTGCTGCTCAGCGTCTTCCAGAGCGCGGCTTCCAAGCCGGCAACTCGACCGCCAGTGATCCCACTCTCGAGGCTCTGAGCTAAAATCCGTGCCTGCGCAAAGCCAGCGCTGAGCCCTTCGCCGCTGATGCCATCAAAGAAGGCTAAGGCGTCACCCACAAAACAGCCACCATCAAAAGTAGCTCGACTCGCCGACACCGCCATGCGGCCGATTCCACGACCACTGCTCGCAGTTTCAGCGCCATCAAAACGGCCCTTGAGACCATCAAAATGGTCAAGCCAACGCCACAAACGATCTTTACCTTTCGGGACGTCAAAGCCTTCTCGCCAAAGCAGCGCTACGCCCAGCTCATCTTCGGACACCGGGGTCAGGTAGGCTTCGCAGCCCATGCCCCAGTGGACCTCCACAAAGGCGCTCGGCGGGCGGATACGAAGGTGCTGCCTCCAACCTAAACGATCAACGTTCATTGGCGGTTTCCCGGTCATTCCAAGCTGTTCTCGGAGCACCGAACGCGGGCCATCAGCGACCACTACAAACTCCGCCTCAACGTGCCCAAGAGCGGTGTCCAAACTCCAGCCTTGATCCGTCTTCTTCATCCCGGAAACGCCGCAATTAGCATGCAGCTCGACTCCTGCATTGCATGCATCGACGAGCGCTGAACTCAGGACGGTTCGACGCACGCCCAACGCAGGGTCATCGCCAAAAACCCCCCGAAAGGAGCCCACACGAGCGTCGTGGTATTCAATCCCATGAAGCGGCATGCCCTTCGGGGTCACACCCAGCGCCTGGAGGTGTTTTAGTCCGTCCGGCAAAATCCCCTCGCCGCACGCTCGGTCTTGCGGCCAGTCCGCCCGCTCAAAAACGTGCACTTGGCGACCCACCTGGCTCAAAGCTAAGGCGGCAGCGAGCCCCGCTGGACCCCCGCCGACCACCGCGATCTCGGTCTTCATCGCCGACGCATCAGCAGCTTGCGCCGCCCATCAAACGTCTCTGCCAGCAGCCTCAGAACGCCAACCTTTTGAGGCGCATTGAGCAGCTGATCGAGCCAACGCCGCCGCGCCTCTTGGCGCCGAATTTTCCCTGAAGAGGTGCGCGGTAAACTGCCAGCAGGGAGCACCTCGACAGCAGCAGGGTTGAGACCCGTGGCGCCGCGAACGGCTTGGCGCATCTGCACCAAGGTCTCCTCGCTCACCTCGCCATGAGCCTCGGCGAGTAAAACCACCGCTTCGCCCTCATCAACAGTAATCGCAAAGGCGGCGCTGCAGCCTGCTCTCAAGCCAGCGATCTCATGAACGGCTTGCTCGATAACCGCAGGGTCATGGTTTCGTCCGCGCAGGATGATCAGGTCTTTGGCGCGACCCGTCAGGTACAGTTCGCCTCGCCAAACGAAGCCTTCATCACCGGTATCAAGCCAGCCATCAGCCATAATCTCTTGAGTCGCTTTCGGGTCGTCCAAATAGCCCTGCATCACGCCAGGACCCTGGACCCACACACGACCGATCTGCCCCTCGCCAAGCGCTTTAGAGCCATCACAGATCTTGAGCTCATGTCCGGGAATTGGCTGCCCTAAACTGACCCACTGATCGCCAGAATCCAAGGGCTCAAACCGTCGTGTTTTCTCGACGCGCTCACGATCTCCAAAGACTCGGCTAAAAGGCTTTTTCAGATCAGAGAATGTGACGGCAAGCGTCGCCTCAGCCAAGCCGTAAACAGGCGTCAGCGCCTGGCGCGGCAAGCCCACCTGCGCGAAGCGGTCGACGAAACGATCGAGAGTGGCAGGATGAACCGGCTCGGCGCCACACAATGCGACCATCCAACGACTCAGGTCGAGCCCGCTCAAATCTTTGACGCGGTCAGCGCACAATCCATAAGCAAAATTCGGAGCCACCGAGATGGTTGCCCCACTCTCGGAGAGCGCTTCAAGCCATAATCGAGGGCGCGCAATGAATCGCTCGGGTGGAAGTAAGGTCAGGGTACCCGGCGTAATCAAGGCAACCACCAGGGCGCCGATCAACCCCATGTCGTGATACAAAGGAAGCCAGCTCACCCCCGAATGCTCACGGGGGTCGCCCGGAAAAGTACTCATGATCGCCTCGGCGTTAGCGATCATATTGTAGTGGCTCAAAGCCACCGGCTTAGGGTCACCGGTGGTCCCTGAACTAAACTGAATGCAGGCGAGATCATCGGGGGTCGGTACCGCATCGAGTTGAGGGGGCTTCGAACCCAGTAGATCACCAACTTTTAGCGCGCCAAGCGGGATCGCAGCGGCGGTCGTCGGGTGCCCGACAAGACCCAACAAGCGATGATCGGTCAACACCGCCTTCGCCGGAAGCCGGCGCAGCATCTGCGTCGTTCTTTCCTTCCACTCTGAGAGCAAACCCAAACGCACTGGAGGGTACAGCGCAGCAGGAATTGCGCCGGCAAACAGGACCCCGAAGAAGGCGTCGTAAAAGTCGATCGATGTCGGCAAAATGAGCGCCACTCGATCGCCCGGCACCACACCGCGAGCCTGCAGTGAACCCGCGACCCGGCGCGCCCGCTCGAGGATGTCACGATAGGTGTACGAGACATGAGTCCCAGGTCGCTCTTGAAACCGTAGCTCGACGTCTTGAAAGCTCGCTGCATAGCGCAGCGCATCGACTAAGGTCTCAGGCCTGTTCATGGCGTTCCTTTAAGCGCTGCTCAACCAAGTCGATCAGCTCACGAACGGTTTGCGGCGGCTGATCGGGAGGTTCTTCAAGGCACAGGTCGAAGTGATTTTCGGTCTCGAGCGCAAGGGTGAGTAAGCCCATCGAATCCAAGCCGAGATCTTCTTGTAGACGAGCATCGAGCGTCACGTTGTCGGTCACACCGCAGTGTTCGGCTAAGATCGTGCGTACCGCATCAAAATGTTCGCTCATCCGCCGAGTGCCTCCTCTTCGACCGAGATGCGATGACGCAGCAGCAGTCCATTAGCCACGGTAAAGAAGACCGCAGTAAACCATCCACCAAAGACCAAAGGCAGCGCAAAAATCTCAAGCACCACGCCCAGATAGTTGGGGTGTCGAATCCATGTAAAAGCACCGCTGGTCACCAGCGGCTCATTAGGTAGGACCAATACGCGCGCCGTCCAGCGCTCGCCCAGCGATCGCATGGCGAGTAATCGAAGCGCCTGCCCAACGATCACAAGCGCAAGCATACCGATCGCTAAGAACGGGTTGGGCAGACCATGCCCACCAAAGATGGCTTCAGCAGCGCAGGAGACCAACCACAAGGTGTGCAAGGCGACCATCACAGGGAAATGACCGGCGCCAAACTCTTGAGCCCCGCGTGCTCGCAGAGCCTTTTCATGACGTCGGGACCGAGCGGTTTCGGCTAAACGCTGGATCGCCACTAAACCGACGAGCGCAAGATAACACCCAAGCATAAGTTATCTCGCCTCAAGCACGCAGAGCTCAGCACAAAAGGCTGGACCAAACGCGAAGAGTAACCCTTTTGAGCCCGACTCAAAGCCGGCGGCAAGCGCATCGGCGAGGACAAAGAGCACCGAGGTGCTGCTCATGTTGCCAAACCGAGCCAGGCTGTCCCAACTCCGAGCAAAGTCGTCATCGGTCAGACCCAACGCCGCCGCTGCGCTTCGAAGAACCTTAGGTCCGCCGGGGTGCCCAACAAAGAAACTCAAGTCGCTGCGCGTCAGACCATCTTGTTCCAAAATAGCGTCGAGCGCTCCGGGCATCTCATGGGCGACCACCTCGGCGACGGTGGGGGCGAGCACGACTTTAAAGCCTGAGTTAACTACATCCCAGCCCATGATGCGCTCGGTCTCGGGGATAAAGTGCGAACGGCTGGCACGCACGGCGACAGGAGCTTTCGTGGCCAGCGGATGCTCATCACCAACCATCACCACGGCGGCTCCGCCATCCCCAAACAAGCCTGAAGCGACGATGTTGGCGACGCTCAGGTCTTCCTTTTGAAGGGTTAGACTGCACAGCTCAACCGAGACGAAGACGGCTGCCGCCGTGGGGTGCCCTTTGAGAAAGTCAGAGACTCGGTTGATCCCAGCGGCCCCGGCTAAACAACCCAAACCAAACAAAGGCATGCGCCGAGTCGTCTGCGCAAAGGGCAGCTGATTCATGAGGCGCGCATCAAGGCTCGGTACCGCGACCCCAGTGACCGTCGTGCTGGCGATCAAGTCCACCTGATCGGCTGGCAAACCCGCTTGATCCAGCGCGCCTTGCACCGCTCGAGTAGCCAGCGGAACCGCGACCTCGATCCAGGCGTCGTTGTGATCACCAAAGCCCTCGAGCGCGTCATAGCGCTCAATAGGCAAGGCGAGGTGGCGACCACCGACTAAGACGTTGCGTTGAAACTTAGCGATGCGCTCAGGGTTGGCGTAACGCGTCCCCCATCGCTCCATCAGCGCTTCGATCAGCTGGTCTTGATCGTAAAAATGATCGGGAAGGGCGGTCTGAACTGAGATGATATGAGGCATGATGGCGCCAGTTTGACCTTTGAAATATCCCCGGTCAATCGGTTCCGGTTTGAATCAGATACTTCTTCATGTTGCGACTGTAGACCTGTCGCCAATCCTGCTGATCACGAACTAGAAAAAGCGCTTCAAGATCAGGGTCTGAATCCACGAACTTCAGGCCCTTTTCATCGCCCATCACCATCAGCGCAGTGGCATAGGCATCTGCGGTGGCGCAGTCTTTAGCGATCACCGTAACGCTGGCCAGTCGATGCACCACCGGCTCACCAGTGCGTGGATCCACGATGTGCTGCACACGCCGGCCGTTCTCGATCCGAAATTGACGATAATCCCCGCTCGTCGCCATCGCCGAGTCAGCGAGCTTGACGATCGCGGCAAAGCGCTTGCCGGGCGCTGCTCCATCGACCGGAGCATCGACGGCGAGCTTCCAGGCTCCGCCTTGGGCTCGCTCGCCCCAGGCGACCACTTCTCCACCAATTTCGACCATGCCGTGTTGAGCGCCGGCTGTTTTAAAGATTCCAGCGACACGGTCGACGGCGTAGCCTTTGGCGATTGCGCTGAGATCTAAACGCATGCCGGCGTCCGCTTTGATCAGCTCGCCCGGTTTCCCCCAACGCAGCTTGGTGTAGCCAACCAGCCTTCGAGCGGCGGTCAACTCATCAGGCTTAGGCAGGGTCGTACGAGCCTTAGCACCAAAACCCCACAAGCCGATCAGCGGACCCACCGTGGGGTCAAAGGCGCCTTGAGTGTGCTTGGCGATCTCGAAGCTTCGCTTGATCACCTCGATGCTTCGCTCACCCCAAACAAAGGGCCCGGCAGCGGCTCGATTGAACGTTGAAATCGAGCTATCCTTTTGCCACGTCGACATGCCTTGATTGATCGCCTTGAACTCGGCTTTGACGGCCGCCAGCAGCTGAGATTGATCCAGCCCTTCGCCGCGCGCCTTGGCGGACCATGTCGTGCCAAAGACTCGCCCAGCAAGCTCGACACCCTGATCGCCTGTCGTTGGTTTGGGTTGAGGTGCTGCTTGAGCGACAGGCTCAGCAGCAGGCTCGCGCTGAGCTGAGCACGCGCTGATCAGTAATGCCACGCCGAGGCAGGTCATCAAACGGTGATGAGGGCTAGTACAAAACCAGCGAACAGGCCTAAAAAGAGGTAGCATACGTTTTCTCCCATCGTGCACCGAGCACGCAAGCCAAGGACCCCATTGTGACCCTAAGAATCACTTTACTGATCGGACTTTTGGGTAGTGCCTGCAGCGAGCGATTGCCGCAAGCACCCGACGGCTGTGAAGGGGTTCAATGTGGCTGCCAAGAACACACGGACTGCCCCATTGAGACCCCTGAATGCTGGGCTGGGCTGTGCAGAGAGAGCGACTCTACCGAGGTCGCTTGGGCTCATCGCGACACCATCTTGCCCGCTTCGGCGGACGCACCGGATTCGGATCTGCATGCCGTGGATTTGGCTCGACCGATCGACCTATCGAAGGACTCGCTAATCGACGGTCTGTTGAGCGAACAACCGATAACTAACTGGAGATTGTACGCCAACGACGACGGAGACCGACTCGCTGTCCATGTCGGCGGCTTGATCATGGTCCGGCCCGCCCTAAACAAGCCACGGATCTGGCAACCCACGTCGAGAAAACTGACGAATAACGGACCCGGTGTTCATCCGGACCTGCGCGCGATCGCTGGCTACGAGTCGCTCAAACAAACTGTTCTAAGCGCCTCAAGAAACGGCCTGTTGGCGTCGAGCAGCCCCGTGCGGCTTTTGAACACGTCGGAACACCGAGTGATCCTTGGCAAACCCTTGCACCGAATGATCGTTGATCTGATGGGCCCCGTCGTACCAGGAAGACCGACTGGCTCGTTGTCGATCGCCTCGCTCTCGAAGCTGATGCAGCGAGGCCACGCGCTGCCCCATCCCCGAAGTCTAGGGCCTAGTTTTCCCAGCCGGACCCGGCCTGAGTTGATCATCGGTCGAACCTATCGATTTTCGCTCGAGGCCGCTGCGGACCTGCGCATCGAAGAGCTGCTCAAATTGTCCAACGCCAGCGTCCAGGATCTGATAAGTTGTGACGAGCTACGCGCTGCAAATATGACCATCTCGATAGACGGTGGTGCGCCGCAAAGCTGGAGCCGCCAGGACGACCCGTTCATTCGCGCGCTCGAGGCCGGCGAGCACACATTGAGTTTACGCTACCCAAGCAAAGTCCAGAACTGTCCAAGCCTTGAGAACAACTCGAGCCTCATGCGTTGGGCTCGACTCACCCTGAAGTCAGACCGAGAGATCGAGCTGATCTCCTGGTCACCCGTGACCCCTCTTCCCATCGACAACAACGCGCGCCCCGTGCTGTACCGCGAGGACGCGGGTTTGTTGAGAGATAAAGACGGCGACAACTGGCCTAATGCGAGCGATCTTTGTCCTCAAGATCCTGATCAACAAAGGGATGGCGACCAAAATGGAATTGGGGATGCATGCGATGGGTTTTATTCGGCTCGAGCCGAAGAAGATCAACTCACTGCGGTCAACCGAAACGGCGAAGTACTCGGCACCCAGTCGCTCCCAGACTTCAATCCCCTCTTGAGCTTTCAAACGGCGCTGACCTCCCCTCAAACCGAGATCACCTATCCTGATTCTGATGAGATCAACGCCAACGCGGTGACCGGCGCAGTCATTTTCCAGACCAGCTCGGCCGAGGACGTTTATCAATGGAACCCAGACCAAGAGCCCCAGGCGCTCGGAATTGTTCCCATCGTCCCTGGCAATACCCCAACACAGCTGATGCAAATCCAGTCGAACCAGCGCTACGCTGCGATGCATTTTCGGTTGCTTGGGAGTCTGACCCGGCTCGATATTCAAACGATTGTCATGAAAAATACGATTGCGAACCATGAGGACTCGGACAAGCGGCAGATCACGACGCGCTACATGTACAGCGGATGGGAGCCAGCGTTCGCAGTCGCCGACCCTAGCGAGCCGCTTTTGTTGGTCTCGGACCAAGAGATCGGACATGCAGCGTTCAGTGCCATGCGCGTCTTTCCGGCCGCGCTGATACGGTTCCCCAGCCTCTTGCTGACTCCGGCGATGACCCAATGCCAAGCGGATAACGACTGTCTTGTGCGAGGAAACCACCTCACAGAAAGCGGTGTCGAGATTGTGCGCACCTGCGTTGGAAACCGCTGCGTCAGCGACAGCACAAGCGGTCGCTGTGTTCGCGAAGCTCAGCCGACGAGTTCAACCCTGAACGCTTGTCGTCCGGAACAAAGCGGCACCTGCATCACCGGTGATTGCGACGATAACAACGCGAGCTGCTCCGCAGGCTTGTGCTGGCGGCCAGCCAATAACGAATGCGCTCAAGGCGAGACCTGCCTCCCGAGCAACCTCTCGCGCAGCACCGCTCGCTCCTATTTTAGGGGGCTCATGCCTCGAGGCGTCGCCGGGCTTTTTGAGGGCGGCTACTTTAGTCCGTTAAGCTTTGCGCTCGCTAGAGAACTCGCCCTAGCTCTAGCGGCAAAACAACTCGGCGTGGTCCAAGCCTTACCGATGGACCGCGAAGCGCCCGTTGCGCTCACCGCTTGCCCGAAAGAGTGGCTCGATGGCAGGCTGACCGCTTACTTTACCCAAGAAGAGCAACGCAGCTTACTGCGCAAGGTGCTCGACCCGAACGTACGCGCTCAGGACCTCTTTGAAATCGCCGAGGTCGACCAGGCTTGGGTCTTGCAACCCGGTGACGACCCGCCGAGCTCGATTTGTCGACCCATTCGTTCGACGTGGCGCGGTTATTTCCCCTCACAGCTTGCCCCTCAAACAGCAGAGTTTGTGGACATCGACAAAGATGGGATTAATGAATTTCGAGTCGGCTTTTCAGTCTTGGAGCGCTCGCCGAGCGCCGAGCCTGCGGTCTACCGTTGTTTTGACTTTAACGGTGATCACCAAGCGACCAATTGTACCCCTTAGAGGTGATGACGGTCGGGTACCAGCACGCCGAGTTCAAGCAGTCCGGCAAACACCTCATCGCTGGGTGGCGTCTGGTTCATATCCTCTAACCAATCGGCGCTGACTTCATCCAAGCTAAAGACCTGCACTTCATCAGCGGCATCGCGCACCACCAACACGCTGCTCGCTTGAGCGACTAAACCCCGGCCATCAAGCGCCACCAGGAGATCAACTGGGGCACGCACCAATTCGTGCCCAGTGCCTAATCGCCATGATCCATCGAGAGAAACAGGCACTAAACTCTTCGCCTCGAGGTCGGCTTTGGGTGGGTCAGCAAGCGCCGCTTCAAGACGCGCTAAACCCGCCAAGTCGGCCTGACCGGCACGCTCAAGACTAGCGGCGAAGCGGCGCGCCAAATGCAAGCGCTCAAGCTGATCACCCGAGACAAAGCGGTCCACCCAATGCGCGCCACCTTGGGCTAAGGTCTGAGGCACGCAGGACTCCAGCCCATCGCGAATTTGAAGCCGACTCAAACCGTAGTCGACCGTTAGCGGGTAGCCGCAGGCAAAGACGCGACTCGGCTGAGGCAGAACCCATTCGTCATAAAGCGCCTCATAGACCGAGATCGCCTCTTCAACAGGTGCGCCCGAAGCGAGCTGATCAACAACATCAAGCAGGGACTGGGCGACGTCACCTTCGGCTTCGGTCCAAATCATCAGCAAACGCCAAGCGAGGTCTTGAGCAACGCAGGTTGACGCATCGAGTACCGACTCGACATCACGACCCTCGAGCAAGTCTTGAGTCAACGCCTCGATCCGCTGAGAGAACGCATCGAGCGTTGAAGTCGTCGGCGGAAAACGTTCCATCAAGAGATGAAATGCTCGGCTGTTGAGTCGGGGTTGGTGTGATGCAGCATAAGCCAAACCATCGCTCGCCAAATCGAGCGTGGCGTAGCGTCTTGGATGAAGCCGCCCCGACTCGATACTGAGCCGAACACCTTCGAGTTGGGAACGCACAAAATCTTGCCCTCGCTCCCACCAAGAAGCGTCAAACTCAACCAGATCTCCAGCTGCTCGCTCGCAATCCGGACAGTAGGCACCAAAAAGTGGTCCTTGTCCTTGATGCAAGGGACAACGTCTCAGGTCCGCTTCATCGAAAAAGTACCAAAGCGCCACCGGCAGAATTTCAGCCTGCCAGCCCGCTAGGGCATGAAAGAACGGCGAGGCGCCAGGCGCCCAGGCAAATCCTTGGATGCCATGCATCCACTCGTGCGCAGTCCATTTGGCGCGATGGCTCGGGTGGTAACTTCCGACCCACAGATCATGGCGGTAGCTTTGGTATTTGGACTCGGGGAGCTGCCCGTTGCTCCAGCCTTGGACTCGTCCAAGGTCCGCTCGGGCTTCAGGCAACCAAGCCGCTGGTAGAGGCAGCGTCTCTCGATACTCAAAATGCGCCATCGGCAAGCCGTGTCTTCGCGCCTGCCGCTCAACCCAAGCGGCTGCTCGGCTCCGGCTCGACTCGGCTAGCGGCGGCTGCCAATAGTGACCAGAAGCGCTCAATATTCTTTGCCTATTCTAGGGGGCACAATCGCCAGGGACGAGCGAGCCAAAGACGTCATAGCATCGCCAAATCGTCGGGGTTTGACTGCTCTGAATACCGTAGCCAATTCGAATCTCTTCCATGCCATTGTTGTCGAGATCAACAACCTCCATCTCTAACGCATTGAGACGATGGTCATAGCTTATACTCCACTTTGGCTCGATAAAGCGACATCGGGTCTCTTCGGCGTGCGTCAAACCGACGAAATTATCGCCCTCAATCACATCAGCTTGGGTAAGCCCTAAGCGAAACAACTCACGCCACGGCGTGCGACCATCGAAGAGTTTGTTCAGCGTCTCACGGGACTCGCGCTCACCTAGAGCAAATTCGCCGCCCACTTCGAGGCTTGGATGACACCAAGCGATCTCACCCATGTCTTGTATCGTGCGCGAGTGAAGGTTATTTAGGGGGACCGTGACAATATTCGCGGTGCCAAACTTGTCCACACCTTGCGACTGGCCGTGACGCGCTAGGGCACCCTTGAGCTCTAAGAAAATGCCATTGGATGAGACGCAATGCTCATCGGCGCCGCATCGCTCATCACTAGCGACAGGGACGCAAATTCCTCCATCAGCGCCATATCCACCTAAGCAAATCTGACCCTCTGGACACATCGAGTTCGCATCTTCGCCGTAGCAGAAATACTGCCGACAGCGCCCGAGAATACAGCCCTGATCGTCCGGACAATCTTGCTGCTCGAGACAGGTCTGTTCGTTTGGCTCACACGCGGCAAACGAGGACCCGGCCCACAGCGGATCACCAGCATCACTCACATCGGATTTAACGCAGTACCCGATCTCACGATCAGGGATGCACGTTCTCATGGTTCGGGGTTCACCACCTTCAAAACAGCGGTCGGGAGTGTCCGGCATAATCGTGCACCGAAGGTTCTCATGACAGGTGCTGTTGGCGTCACATCCACCTCCTTGAGTACAATCCCCAGCGTAGCCGGCGATCAACGAAGCGCTTAGCTTATCGGTATGAATTGGCTTGTTGGTTTGGCCCAACATCAACAAGCGCTCACCGCGAGCGCCTAGAAATGATGCCAAGGTCGAAGCGCTTGGGAGCAAACGTGCAACCCCTTTGGGATTGCGTGAGGTGTACACCACATTGCTTCGGCTACCGAAGACGCTAACGCCCTTGATCCAAAGCACTCGGCGGTCAGATTGAATGCCATTGAAGAGGGTAAACTGACCATCCGAGGACACCCGTCCGAGCCGGGTCGGTTCAGCATCAAAAATCGTAAAGACCGTCTGACCCGAACCATTGACCACGCGCGCAGGAGAATTCATCCCTGACTTGATGATCAACATCTGCTCGATCGCGCTCTTGTTCGCAAAGTCATCTTGATGAGCGAACGCTGAGGTCCTCGCAACGGGGACGATCTGAGCGACCGTCTCGCTGGGAAGATCCTCATAAGTAAACAAAATGTCCCCGTCATGGTTCAGCGCCTGCAGGGTCGACTCAGTCTGCCAAATGGTATTGAACACACCGTCGCATGCATCACCGATCCCATCTTGGTCTTGATCGGACATGTTGTCCGCTATCCCCAAACATAGGTCGCTACCATCCGGCCAACCATCAAAATCGGTGTCACTGATTTCACCTTGGGGGAGCTTGAGAACAGTGGGTCGACGGTTTTGGTTGTATACCAACGAGCTTCGAGCGCCTTGATCCCAGCCGCTCAGGACAATCTCACCAGGGGTACGTACGACCGCACGGAGCCACTCTGGTTGCGATTCCAAAACCCCACGCACCCGAACCCCAGCTCCAGTGACCACGGCGCAGCGCTCGTCATCTTCTGACGTTTCGCTACTCGTCGCGCGCACGATGATCTCATGATCGCCTGGATCCAGCGCCGTCGCCCAGCGCTGATTCGGACCTTGCGCAATGGGCTCTCCGTTAACTTCAACGACCAATCGAGCAGAGCAATCGCGACACTCATTGGCAAATACCGAGGCGGTAAGTGATAAAAACCGGGTGCAGAGTTCAGCCTCACGATCGACAAAAAACAGCTCGAACTGACCCGCTTCATCCAGCGAAAAAGCGATGCGCTTCTCTAGGACAGAGTCGTCGACTTCGCCAACGAGCGACTCAAACCGCTTAGGCCATGCGCTGCGCTCAAGCCGGCTCAGTGTCTCGCGGCCGACGCCATCAATAAAATGGGCATCACCCACCAGAGTATCGCTGATCATCATCGATTGGGGTTGTGCCATCTCGAATCGATGCGTGGCGCGTTCGAGGAGATGGAGCGCTCCGCTCAACGACAACGCTTGAACCTCCTCTAAATCAAGGACCAGCTGGCGGAGCGTTTCGTAGCCAACCAAACCCCTCGCATCGAGACGAATACCCGGTCCATAAGCTCGCAATTGCTCCCATTTAGGAGCCCACATGGTGTATTCATCAGCGACCACCCGCGTCAGCAAAAGCCCGGAACGATGGATCGCTGCAACGGCTGAATCGGCCGCGGTGAGTCGAACCCACCCTGAGTTACCAAGGACATCAATAGACCACCCACCGCGGACCAGTTGAGGGACACGCTCCATGTCGATGAAGCTGCCTAAAGCA
>Ga0315321_10000523_pt1 | contig 28491 bp, 16 predicted proteins | sample M180m21515metaG_FD_203464 | JGI IMG/M metagenome (GOLD analysis project Ga0315321, IMG submission 203464) | Ammonia-oxidizing marine archaeal communities from Monterey Bay, California, United States - M1 80m 21515 | ecosystem: Environmental > Aquatic > Marine > Intertidal zone | place: USA...
AACACAGTAAGGGTTATCGCATTCAATCAAATTGGATGACCGATCATTGGCGGCTACTCGATGCCTCAGATGTCCGCCGCGCGTGGGGAACAAGAGAACAGTGTGAAACGGCTTTGATTCGTCTACTGGGCGACGAAAACGACGAGCCCGAAAGCAACGAATACGTGATTCTGTTGCATGGACTGATGCGTTCGCACCAATCCATGCGATCCATGGAAAAAGTGCTCCAGGCGGCTGACTGTGGAACCGTTCTGCGTTTTTCCTATGCGAGCTCAAGGAACACCATTGGAGATCATGCGGCAGCCCTGAATGAGGTGCTGACGGGCTTACCCAAGGACGCAAAGATTTCGTTCGTGGCTCATAGCATGGGAAACATCGTCGTTCGTCACCTGCTTGCAGATTTAAAGGAAGAGGGTGATCCAGATGGGCTGCTCCAACGGTACCGTTGTATGGTCATGCTGGGGCCTCCCAATCAAGGTGCTGCAATCGCTCGACGGTTGGCCTACACCAAAGTGTTTGGATTAGTGGCAGGGAAAAGTGGCTTGCAACTTGGACCCAATTGGCAACAACTAGTCGGAAACCTAGCAATTCCAGAATTTCCGTTCGCGATCATCGCAGGCGATCTGAGCCAGAAAAGTATTCGAAACCCCATTCTGGGGGAAGCCAGCGATTTTGTTGTGCAAGTGGAAGAAACCCAGCTTGAGGGCCAAGAATCATTTATCACCGTGCCGGTATTGCATAGCACATTGATGAAAAATCCGACCGTGCAGCAACTAGTCGTCGACTTTCTAAAGTCACATTAGCCCTCTGCAACGCGGTTCTCGATTCAGACGAGCTTGTCAACTTATCATGCAGATATTACAAGGCTATCGTTCTGAGGAAGTTCAAAGCTTCATTGGGCGCCGTCAGAATGAAGATCGACGAACTTCACTGCGTCGCTGGTGATCATTGAAACCGCAATGAGACGATGTCCAGTCTCGACCTTCAGTAAAAGCCTGAAAGAAACCCGCTACAAAGATCGGAAGTCATGAAATAAGAGAACGCAGACATCAATTGACGCCTGCGTTCACGATAGAATGGCCGCTAATAAAATAGTGGGTATAGATAAGATCTGGACGCCCACCCGATGTCCGGAACAATCATTCCGGAGGTCACCAAAGCAATGTATATGGCTAACCCAGACAGGCCGATTATTGACAGGAAAACCATCCTTGTAAAGGGTGAATCTCTATGAGTTCTAACGACGACAACAAAATCCCCGAATTGCTCAGAATAGGGGGGAAAATCGCTCTTCTTCCCGTCATTCATGGTAGCGGGCAGTTTGCGGTCACCGTGCGGCGTTGGATGCTTGAACATTCTTTTGACTGCATCGCTGTACCTCTGCCAGCATCATTTCGAACTGCTGTGGAAGCCGCTGTCTTGGAGTTACCACGCCCTTCCATTGTGATTCAACCACCAACCACCCCATTTACGGCAGAGCCGGATGATTGGGAGCTCAATGAGTGGAATTCAGAGGAAGCGGAAATCGAAGACTTGGATGCTGCCACCTGCAGCTATATCCCGATTGATCCCTGCCAAAGCGTCATCATGTCGATTCGCGCTGCGATGGGCGAACATATACCGCGAGAATACATTGATTTGGAAACGGATCCATTTCTTCCCTATGCCACAACGATGCCGGATCCCTTTGCAGTCCGCCACGTAGCACCAGAAAAATTCGCAGCGGCAGTCTTACCAACCATTATCCCTCCACCGGATCAACAAACGCGCCAACGTATGTTTCATATGGCGTGGCGTCTAAGACAGTTGGAGAATCGCTACCAACGAATCCTGCTGGTAACGAGCGTTTTACATTGGCCATGGATTCGAGATGCCTACACACAACTAGGTGCCGGTACAGACACGCAACCCAAGAGTGAGGTCACTGCATCTCTGGAACTACCGGATGACGATGATGTGCAGGATCCCGTGCGGTATGCAGTCAAGAACCGAACACTGATGTTTCTGTTTGGTGAATTACCCTACATCACCGGTTTGTATGAGCGCGCAAGGTCTGAACTGGAAGAAGATGATGACCTGCAAATCGATGGGGTCAAAGAATTATTGATTGCAGCTCGCGAAGCCTATCGTCGGGACCTCGGAAACCGAGCTAGGCGCATCACACCGCTGCATCTGTCAAAGTGTTTGCAATACATCCGCAATCTATCTTTGATTCACCGACGGATGACACCAGACCTTATCACCATTGTGACGGCAGCTAAACAGATTCTGGGTGACCAGTTCGCTCTTCACGTCGCGGAACTCGCCAATGATTACAGGTACTCCGAAGCAGAGGAGGACCACATTGAGCTTGACGAAGTCACTTTAGGAATCGACCAGGCTCGGCTGCCTGATGGAGAAATCGTATCACTTGTCAATCGCCTTCCCGGGCCACCCCTGACTTGGTGTACCCTCGAGCTTAAGCGACGCCCCAGCAAAGTAGAATCGGACCAATGGAAGTACCGCTGGAACCCCTACAGCCAATGCAGCTATCCACCAGAAGATGATCGCATTGAGAATTTTCGTACACGAGTATTCGAACGCGCCCGGTCAATCATGGGCAATGACTTAGCAAAGACAGAGAAGTTTACTACCAGTGTAAAAGATGGCATTGATATCCGTGACACGCTCAGACATTGGTATGAAAAACAAATTTATGTCAAAGTTGTCCCCCCAAGTCGCGGCACGCTTGATGCATGCGTGATGCTTTTTGATTCTCCCGCCGACCCACGTGATTACCCCTGGCGGACCACATGGTTCGCGGAACACAAAGACGAATCAACGCTCTCCTTCTACGCCACAAACTATGAAGAAGAAATGGTCGGCCCGGGAATCGGCATGAGTATTTATGGAGGAGCTCTATTTCTCTATCCACCAGTGGCCATCCCCGACGTGTGGACTGATGCAAGACTCGACTATACAGAAACGCTGGAAGAACGCTTGCTAGCTGCTGCGTGCATTCATTCCAGAGGAAAGCAAATCGCAGTGCTGTCTGTCTTGCCACCAGGCACCGGCTTTCGGAAATTGGCGAGACGATATCGTAAACATCTTGTCCATGTCCCACTAAACTCATTTAGTGATGAACAGGTCCAACAGCTACGAACTGTACATGTACTGAATGGCAGCGAAGTACGCAGTTATGCTGAGGAATTCATCCGAAAAGTTTGAGCAACGCAAGTAAATTTTGTCGGACTTTACTCACTGGAACCGCGCAAAACCATTACCGTTAACTGACTAGTTCCCTGCTGCTCTTCGTTGCGCTGCTCGCTGAGCGTCGAGTACCGCGTCTTCCAATGTACGGCCACCACGCTTTGGCAAGTTCTCCTGAGGAACCAGTGGCGGCACCGTACCACCGTTTTGTTGTCTCATAGCCGCACCATAAACTTCGATGACCCCCGATTGGAGTAGTGGTCCCGGGGGCAGAAAAAAACGACCAATTCCTCGCCCTTGAAAATTAATGTCTTCGATTACGTTGGGGCTCTTACCAGTTCGATCAATCGCAATCGACTGCATTGCCCACTCATGGACCACAAGTTCATATCGGACCGCCGGCTCATACTCAGTTACGATTTCGCGGGTCCGCGGATATCCATAGGGTGTCATCAACCGAAATTGCTCGATTCGTTTGCCGCCAGTGTCACGGATCAATTCAATATCGACAGATGAATTTGGTCGAATCCGCATTGTTCGCGTTCTCACTGAATCCTGAAGATCGCGAATCTCAACTTGAATCTCCCGACGACCATCATTAACCAGTTTTAGTCGAGCCGGTGGCAATGGTGGATCAGGAACAACCACAGCATCAACCAAAATGGACTGCGGACGTGGCCACCATGCTGCATACCCATACACAAAAGGATCGAACGACGGTCCATACCACTGCCAAGGGTGCAAATGCTGCCGGGGATGAAACTGGTGTCTTGGAAATAAATGGCCCGGAAAAAATATTGGTGCCCCAAATGTCAAAGGTGACACTACCTGCCCGCGGCGCAATCTCACGACTCGCCGAGTATTGATAAATCGTGGACGTGGATCTCCCAGACCCACCGTTTGCATCACACCGACACCGGAACGAGGAAACCTGAGTGCCCGGTCCATCTTGGGGCTGTAATATCCAAGGAACTCACCACCAAGAGAATCAAAAGACGGATCACGACTAAAAGATGCGCGTTGACCAGCCCGACTTTGAACCATAATTTGACCACCTTGGATGCGCGCAGTTGCCGTCACTTCTCCTGTTGGTTCAACAAGATCAAAGGTTTGCTGCCCTCTGACCGGGACAGTTGTGAGCGTGGTGATCAATAATCCAAAACCAACATTGATGGCAGTCTTCATTTCCACGTTCTCCGGTAAACCGACCTGATGCCAAGCCGTCACGACAGGTTTTCGGTGATGTCAAAACGCCTGAAACCACTGACTATAGAAGATGAACATTCCTGTTCTAAATCAACCCCAAACAGATTTCAGCCGCAGCCCCACAAGCTGGGGCTTTTGGCTTCGCCGGCTAGAAACGGAACCCTGCCATTATAGAACTCACTAAAACTCGAATCGATAGCCAATGACTTTCGATTACTGATTCGGTGCCGCTACATCATGCAATGTCGCACCTTTTTCTTCGCTGATCACAAGGATTGCAAAGCGGTTGGCCCCTTGTGCATCAATTGCGCTCACACTGGCATAGTCGAAGCGACCTCGTGCATCCGTATAACCATCTTTGTAAAACTTGACCTGCCCATCAGGGTATTTGGCGTAGACTTTGACATAGGTTGAGGAGATTGGCCGATGTGATTCTGAGTCCGTCGTTTGCAACTGCCCAAATCCCTCCGAGACATAGGTTGTCAGATCGCCACCGTAATAAAGTGCGGTAGAGCGGGACGCACCAGACACGGCTTCAATCAAGAGCGTCTGTCGCTGTTGATTCTCATCGAGTTTCAGTTGGCTCACACCATTTGCCGAATCGAACTTCAGATTCTCGGTCCGCATTGGTTCAACCATCGCCATGCGTTGCAAATCACTTCTTACAAACGGGGCTTTACTGAACAGCAACTCAAGATCTACTCCATAAAAGTTGACGTCCACCTTTTTGGACATGCGATGATCGATTCGCAGCTGACTACCTTCCACTCGAAGTACAACTTCCGGTTGCTGCTCAGCAGCGTTGGCTTGCTGTGTTTCACGGTCCATGACGATCAGGTCACCCGTACCCTCGACAAGTGGCTCTCGCACTTGAGGCTGACCAGCACCAACCAACTTTTGAGTTCGCGATAACAACCTCCGTTGTTTCAGTTGTGTGACCACCTGCGAAAATCGAGCTTGCCAACGTGGAACCGGACTCTCAACATGCCGACTGGCTATCTGTTCGGCTTTTCCATAGTCTCCTTGGTGCATGGCGAGATACGCTGACATGTAGTCGTACTGCAAGCGTGTCTCTACCTTCGCGGGATCCACCTGATCAAAGGTTTCAATCGCTTCAGTAATTCGATTTTGGATCAAGAGATAATAGGCCAGAACCAGCTTTTGACTGTCAGCAATCTGACGGGTAAACCCAAGCATGCGAGCGAACTGCTCATACTGCATCCGGAATGTTGGATTCAATATCTGGTCCACCTCGCCCAAGCGATGAATGCGTGCCCTCACCAAAGGTGAATACTCGAGCAGTTCGAGCATTCGCCGTTCCACTGGATCAATCTGCAGCAGACTGCTATTGAACACTGGGCCAACACGAGTGCACAAATCCTGACGGGTTGTTAAATAAGCCTGCATCGCCACTTCATCGCGATGAGCAAAACCGTAAGCCCAAAGCAGTGGCTCTGCAATTTTTTGCTGGTCGAGAATGCTGGTCACCACTTCGTACACAGCAGGTTCTTTCATGCGATAGGCAATCAGCGGCCAATCAATTTCTCGCAAATTCGCACTTGCCAAGAACTTTCGAATTGCGACTGGATCACCATTGGCAACGACATTCTCCCACGTAACCTCCGTGTTCCTACTGTACTCAGTAACGACGTCGAACTCTCTGGATTCACCACGTGCCAGCAGACTGGACTCAACCCCAACAGTCGCCGGATAATGCGTGAATTTCCCTGCTTCTGGAAAATAGAATTGATAGTAAATCGCCTGCACGGCGAAGGGCTGCAATGTGATTGTTTGACTATCTGTAAAACGATTCTTTCCCAGCGGCAAACTGCCCTCAGGCACTTGCCAAAAAATCTCGACGGTCCGTTCTTCACTGTTTGGATTGGAGACCACGATGTGACCTTGATAGCCAACGCCGACAAGGAATTCCTCGGGCTCACTCGAAACGTGCTTACCCTGTTCGCCGGATGATCCATTGATTCTTTCAAATCTCTGGCCAAGAAGGATTTTCTTGGGTTGATCATCAACATCGAGGCGCTGGAGTTGTTTGGTTACGACAGCAACGGCGTGCTCTGGTTGATAAGCCTGCTTTCGATCACCTGGCAAACTGACATCCCCAGCAGCCAAGGGCAATCCACACAAAGCGAGTGCAACAAGCGCGTCATGTCGACTGCTGACTGGTCGCAACAGATTATCGGAAACCGTTAACTCGTCCATCTTCATCTCGGCGAGATCGCTCCAAAAAGGCCCGACCTTGATCAAGTCTTTTGGACTGGCCCCACCAACAGTACGAACATGATCCCACTGTCCCTCGGCCCACTGCTTGGTAGTATCAAGATTCCTGAAAAACGTTGTTTTGTTTTCGTCCGCTCGATTCGCTGAGCGACCGCGGTAAAGTTGCTTTACACTCTTCGCCATCTCACGACCAAGATTTTCCTCCTCAAGTTTGGACTTGTCACGTTTCTTATTTTCTTGATTTTGCGATCTTGCTCTACCAAAACCACCGCCGCCCATCATGCCGCCCAGCATTAACTCTTTCTGACCTTCAACAAGCTGATTGTCGAGAGAACCCAGTGAATCACTCAACCCCAGTTGCGTGGCCTTTAATGCGCTCTCAATTCCACGGCGAAGCACCTCGTGGTTTTCATCCTGAGTAGCCACAATTTCCTGCAATTGTCTCTGCACCGTTTTGCGAATGTCGGGATTACGCATTGCAAACAAAGCTCGTTCTGCAGCGTTTAACTGGCTGAAATTCCACAAATTTGAATAGTGTGACAAGTCGTTTTCAAGTAACCAGTGATCGACAAACTGTTTCTCTTTCTTGTTTGCAAGGAATGGCTTTACCACATTGTTAAAGAAGTCGCGATCATGAGACCACAGAAAGAGATGCAACTCGTGGCTCGCCAACCGCGAATAGGCTTTCAGCTTGGCAGGGCGATCAAGTGTGTGCCAAACAGCAAGATCATCAAACTCTTTTAGCCGCGGGTCAACGACCAGATTCTTGTACAGGTTCATCAACTGAGCTACGGATCCATATACCTGTAGTTGCGCAGACCCAAGACTGGCAAGGTCGAGCGGTTGATCTGGACCAGCAACCAAGACACCTCGTTTGAATGTGAATGGAATTTCTGGGTCCAAAGATTTAGCCAACCGCAAATCAAGCAACTCGATCTGCTTGGCTTCTCGAGGTACTGTTCTCTGAACGATGACAGCTGGGGTAGAGGCTACTACCTGCAGAACCGGAAAACCCTGCACCAACTCGTTTGCGACAAAGACGACACCATCATCATCTGGTATTAGGTTCGGCAGAACGATACCTGCATCGGCGAGGAAATCGTAGTCTGAACCCAAACTCTGAGTTCGACCTTTCCGTTTATCCGCGGCTGCGTCTCGTTCCTTCCTAGACATCGGCCTGCTCTCAGCCGGGATCGCCTCAGATAGCGTGGCTTGCTGGCTAACATTTGAAGTCTCCTCAGTCTCCCAAGGATTCAGCAGAATGCCTGGCTGAGGCAACATCACGCCAGAATATTTGCGAGCATACCTGCGTTGAAGCACATACTGGTATTCATCACCCAATCGCAGATTGCTGACATAACCAGATGGTGGCAAGTAAACACGACGACCTGACAACACCTGATTTGGCAGTTTCAAATCCCCAATCGGTAATTCACTCTCGATGTATCGGGAAGCATATAAGTGAACCCGTGCCAAGTTTTTCTCGCCCGACAGTTGTATTCGCAGACCATCAGGCATCTGACGAATCGACGCGATCCCAAGGGGTTGCCTTAACGACATTTGCCGTTGGCGAATTTCACCCACCGCTACCGAGTCAATGACTGCCCCCTCCACGACAGCGACATCCACAATTCTAGCCGTTGCAAGATCAATCAAGTGATAGTCCCCAGCCGGGATTTTCCGAATAGTAAGCAGCCCATTCTTAGCTGCCAACCTACTCGTATGATCAGCTCCATATGCACCACCACGAACCTCAACCAATCGGTACCGCTCAGCCGCATTTTCGCTCGACTCAGGCAATGGAAGAACGATTTCATGATTCACCGTAGTGTGTATTTCGTCTGCCCAATTAACGCGGTTCTGATTCAACTCTCGCTGATGTGTCAGCCCGCCAGATACCGAATAGCTAATCGAGTCAACACCGCTGAGTATCCCCAACTTGACGTGCCCTTTATCGTCTGATTGAAATGTCTCGTTAACGGTGCTGTTGCGAACATTGGTTGTGAATGAGACTGTGACACTGGCGCCAGCGACTGCCTCACCGTTACGCCCTCTGACTTCAATCAAATAGTCATCTCCATGCCGGGTAAGAAATGAATCGTGGGTAAAACTGGTTTGTCGGATGCCTGCGATATCCCAGCTTCGCGATACCCTCAGTGCCTGATTTTTCCCATCGGCCAACTTGAGAACTGAACCACTCACCGTCACTTCGAGGCTCGCCAATCGCAGTGGCACCCGGATTGGAACCACAAGATCCCGATCCTGAGTGAGTTCAAGATCGACGACTTCATGATTCATAACGATGCCATCAAGATCTCTCGCCGCTATCTGCACAACGACATCCTTCAATGTTTCGGGGGCGATGGGGTTATTCCCCAACATCAGTCGTGGACGAATCACAACCTCGGTTTCACCTCCGCTTTGCAGCAACGAACGATCCAAATGAAAACCAGCATTCAATTGGTACTGTTCTATTAAGTGGGAAAACTGCACAGTCTCTGCTATGAAACCATCGCTAATCACAGCCGTTTTGGACGCGTGGTCAACGACTGGGGGCAACGTGATACGTCCCTCTTCATCCGCAATGAACTCCCTTGAACTCACCCACATGGTTGCAGCCGGTATCGGATCCCGATTTTCATCAATGATCGTGAAAACCATTCCGTTAGCGTCAGCTGACTGAACGTGTCCAATTCTGCCGCGCCGAATCAACGCTCGTGCTCGCAACCCTTTTCCAACAAGATCAACAACCCATACACCGCGGCCACTAATTTTCGGCAAATCGATGCTTTCTCTGTGTCGAATGATTGCAGCCTGGTTGAACTTGATTTTTTGTTCGTGTGTGGCAATCAGGCCATCCAAATCAATATCTGTATTCACCATTTTTGTATGGTGACGATAATACGAAGGGGTGTTGATTTGATAAGTCCGCACCACGATTTCCGGTATGTTCTTGACATCAATTTTCAACTGTGTTTTGTCAGTTTCGGCGAAGTGTCTCGGGTTTTCCGACGACAGTTTCAGCTCCACACGATCACGGATCTCTTTTCGCTGCACGGCATCGAGCATCTTGTACCACGGTTCTTCAGAACCGACCCCGCTCAACAGCTTGGTTTCAGCAAACACACGGCGTAAATAATCGGGTTTGAGATACTTTGCGAACGCTTCTGCATCGGCTTCATTCTCAAGAAAATGCTCCAAATAGATCCGCACGACCGGCTCTTCATTACCCACCGGTGGCAACAGAGCGCGAGCAGTAAAATCATCTGACAATCGTGCTCTGCTTCCAGCATTCCGAACCAGATCTTCATGCACCAATGGACTGAGACGTGGAAGTTTCAAGTAACGTTCAAATAAGGCACGGTCATACACACCATTCTGCAAGTTCACCTGAAGTAGCCGATACATTGCCGACGCTTGCATCCCGGCATAACTTTTTGGCAATCTCCGGAGGTAGGCTTCAACTCGCACCAAATATTCAGTCTGCACTTTTAATTGCTGACCAGCGTCCTGATCGCCGGTGGGACGCAGACGTTGCAGCATTGCCGAGACAAACTTGTCATCTGCTGCAATCTTAGGAACCTCGCGGGAAAGCTTCTCCAATTCTTTCATCGTCAGGAATTGATGTGCCTTGAGATCTCCAAACACCTGTTTATTTGTTGGGCGACTCTTGATTTCTTTGATCACCAATTCGCCCAACTGATCGATGTAGGCTCCATTCACTCGGGCCAAAAAGTCACGCAAACTAATATTGAAACCTGCTGTTTTATTTCCCAGAAAGCGATCCCCAAGAGAACGTAATCCGGTCACCTTGATAACATCTCGTCGTTGCAAGGCATCCTTCAGCAATTGGTCCACCGACAACGCGGCTTGGTTCAGCTCACTTGGGAAACGACGCTCAGCTCTGGTTGCCGGTGGTGCATGATTCAATTGAATACCAAGGCGTCTTACCAAGTAGTCGACAGACCGTTGCGGTGACGCTTCGTAACCCAGCAAGCGCTGACGGTCGGTCATCGCAATGATCGCGGGTGACTCTTTACCCTTGTTGGCTGCCAGCCACTCCGCCAGCATTGCTTCACTACGCTCCAACTTTCCCGTCGTTTGGTAGAACAGACAGTGATAAAAGTAATAGTCCTCACTGCCTGGAATCAATTCGGCAAGCATCGCCTCGCGATCGCCGGATAGGGCATATCGTTCCATCCAAGTCACAGGTTCCGCGTTGGCTGGTTTCAAGGCAGCCAATGACACCATCAACAAAGGGATAGATAAAAACCGAAAACATGAATGGGAAACCATGAACATGGTAATTATTTCCGCGAGGAGCGATCTGGAAATTGAAAAACACGCTGGGTGAGTCTCAGTGACGCGTGAAAGACACATGACTTGTCGAGCTTGACATACCCGCCGCTAAAAAACCGACAGCCGTTTCACGAACCAACACATCACTTCTTAGTGGAAATGCTGCATGGTTGCTGGATTTGTTCGACACCCATTATCGCTGAAAAATGCAGCGATGCGCAACAAAATCCAGACATACCCCCTAATACGCTGAGAATCATGCGGATTACAGGAGATTCCGAATCGCGACCAATAATGCGTCTATCATTTCTTTTCGGTGGGCAGCAGAGAGTGAAATCCTCAATCTGGCAGCCCCCTCTGGCACGGTCGGCGGCCGGATTGCTGGAACGTAAAATCCACTCATGGCCAACTGATTCGAAACTTCGATCACTCGTGTGTCCGTGCCTATGACCACTGGAATGATTGGTACAGACGCGTCCAAATCGCTCGCCGCATCGATCGAAAGTTCTGAACGCACATAGCGGGCCAGTTTTTGTATTGTTTGCCGTCGATCAGGTCGCTTTCTGATATCACGGATACCAGCCAACGCCGCAGTTACTGCTGCGGGAGCCAACGAAGTGCTGTAAATCAGTGGTCGGCAATGGTTGATCAAGTGGTCCGCCACTACGCGAGGTGCCGCCACGAAACCACCTTGGCTTCCAACTGCCTTGCTCAATGTGCCAATCCGTATCTTGACCTCATTTTTCACCCCCAACGCATCGCAAACACCAGACCCATCATTTCCGATCACCCCAGTCCCGTGTGCTTCATCTGCAATCACACAGGCATCGTACCTGTCCGCCGTGACCTGCAAGTCATCAAGAGGCGCAATGCATCCGTCCATGCCAAACACAGTGTTTGTCACAATCCACACACGTGCAAATTTCTGGCGTTGTTGCTGCAGAATGTGTTCTACCGTCCGCCAATCTCCATGTGGATACACCACGCACTCAGCACGTGACAATCGGCATCCATCGATTAACGACGCATGATTTAGCTCATCGCTCAGAATCAGATCACCGGCTTCAGCTAACGCGCTAATTGCACCACTGCACGCGGCAAAACCAGTGGGAAACAAAACAGCAGCTTCCGTTTCCTCGAAATGGGCAATCTGCTCACTCAACTGCTGATGGTAAGTCGTCCAGCCAGACAACAGCGCGCTAGCGCTACTACCGCCCATCCTCCGTAAACCCAAATCAGCATTGGTAATCTGATCTTCGCCATTAATCTTGTCATGGACACGCATCTCCGTGGCTAACCCGAGATAATCATTTGCCCCAAAATTAAGCAACCGACGCCCATCAGGCTCAACCAAGTAGACACCGTCAAGCTCGCGCGGGACCAGCGAACGAAATCGCTGCTGTTCTTGAAGCGTTTTTTGGCGTTGCGCTAAGTAATCAAATTGGGGCATCAAACACCGGAACTGGAAACTGAGAGTAGATGAAGGCTACGCAAGGGATACTCACCCTGGCGGCCAATCAAGTTTACGACCGCCCAAAACATGAAAATGCAAATGCATGACTTCTTGTCCACCATCCTCGCGTGTATTCGCCACAAGGCGATAACCCCCCCTCAATCCCTCCGCCTCAGCAACCTTGGATGCAACCAGCACACAACGTCCCAGAATCGCTTCATCTTCGTCTGATAGATCGGCCAGCGAAACAATTTCCTTTTTGGGAATCACTAGAAAATGAGTCGGTGCCTTCGGATTGATATCCCGAAAAGCGAGGCACATTTCATCCTCGTGCAAAACATCAGCAGGAATCTCACCGGCAATGATTTTTGAAAAGATCGTCGTCATCAAAAGAACCTGACAAGAAAATAGGGTATGAATTTTGACAAGCACACTGAATTGGCAGTTCAGCCCTAGCACCACAGCTCAGGTAAGACGGTCGACACGCACCCACTGAACGCTAGCGGTCTTCCTGTCAAACCATCGCATTGTCAATCACATACCCGAGGGACACCGTGGATTACCTTCATCGATAGGGAATCACGATAGCAGATCAGACGTTTGGACCAAATCACTCGAGCAGTGAATCCAATCAGTGCTGAGTATTTTCTACCGCAATCCCTTGAATTGACACGAACTTTGGCCAGCAATGTCACAAGCGAAGTCATCCCGAATTGTGAAATTGCCGAGGGTGGATCTTGTTGTACTTGGCAGATTCTACTAATTACAGATCGAGGTAGCGTCTGTTGGTTGGAATTCCTTTTCTCGACCACCTAATGACAGCAAAAGAAGATGACAGCAAAACCAAGAACGAGCTCTTGCAGATGAATTCCGCGACAATGCTTCACCAGCTGGTGCGTGGGACTCCACGTGAACGTGCTGAGGCAGCCGAAAATCTCGCTCAGCAGGGTTCTGAAGCTGCTTACGCAGCAAGTGAACTCACTGCGGCGTGCGGTGACACCGAACAGGTACGCCTATGGGCAGTAGCTGCGCTTGAACAGCTGGGAGCTCCTCCCGTTTCGACCATTGACTCGCTGGTCGGTCTGGCACAATCGGAACAACCACTAATCGCGTATTGGGCGGTCACCCTGTTAGGCCGCACTGGTCCCAAGGCAAAAGTGCACCAACAAGCAATTGCAGAACTGTTGGAACGATCAAACGACTTGGCGGTGCGGGAAAAAGCCGCATGGAGCCTTGGTCGCATGCGTGCTGATTCCTCACAAACAACACTGGCCCTAAAGCAAGCCGCTCGATCGCCCGAGGCGAGACTATCGCGTGTTGCGAGTAAAGCATTGCAACAGATGCAACGATAAGACAACTCAAATTGCAGAACGCGATCACGGGCATGGAGGCCTGGCATGGCTCGCAGAAAATCGAAATTCTCATTATTTATGTGGCTGCTCTTCAGCGGCATTTCGGGAGGCGGCATCACCGGCTACCTGAAACCCAACATACCGATCATCGGTCCCATGATCGCAAAACTGACTACCAAAGGTGAAAATCTCGCCACCGGTAGCGGAACACGTCTCACGGAATCAGCCAACAACCTGCTCAGCAATCAATCCCCGGGGAACCACGGGGCATCAAGCGTCACCGGCCGACTTGCTTCCGCAAGGCAATCCGCGAACGGACAGCAGCAGGGCACAGTCAGCGCCAATGCAGCAGCCGGAAGTCAAAGCAATGGAAACCTGCTGATCGCAAGCTTTAATATTCAGGTACTCGGGCAGTCGAAAATTTCGAAGCCTGGCATGACGGATATGTTGGCACATGTGATTCGACAGTTCGATCTTGTTGCGATACAAGAGATTCGAGCGAAAGCAGACAATGTGATTCCTGAACTGGTAGCGGCAGTCAACGCCAATGGCAGTCGATATAATTTCGTGATCGGTCCTCGACTGGGCCGAAGCAACAGCAAGGAACAGTACACCTATGTCTTCAATACAAATACAGTGGAGCATGATCCATCATCGGTCGGCACAGTTAATGATCCAAAGGACTTGCTGCATCGTGAACCTTTCGTAACCCGATTCCGAGCCAGAACTCAATCGCCGAGCCAGGCGTTCACATTTTGGATGGTCAATATTCACACTGATCCGGATGAAGTTCCGGAGGAGGTAGATGCGTTGGCTGATGTTTTCCAGGTCATGCAAAAGGCGCGCGTTGACGAAGATGACGTGATTCTGCTGGGCGATCTGAATGCGAGCGAGAAACAGTTGGGCAGGCTCGGAAAAATTCCCGGCATGCAATGGACAATCAGCGGCGTAATGACCAACACCCGAAAAAATAAAGCGTACGACAACATCCTGTTTCAGGGGCAAGCAACTCAGGAATACACAGGTCGCTGGGGAGTCTATGACTTGGAACGCAACCTCGGACTAACCCGTGAACAGGCACTGCAGGTTTCTGACCACCTGCCAATCTGGGCTGAATTCCGTGTCTGGGAAGCGGCCCCGACCACCGGTCGGGCAGGACGACCCTCTCTTTCTAACTAACACGGTCTGAAAACACGCCAGAGAGTAAGGCAGCTCACCATAAAGCAGTGCCACTAACGGTCAAGTAATCCATCTTGCCTACAATCCAAAACGCAATCACACAGACCAACGCGGTGCCCAGGATCAGCTGAATCGCAAACGAGGTGAATCCCCCCGCCCCCCCTACGTTTGTTTTGATGATTCGCCACGGCTTACCGCGTTCACTAATTTGGCGGGTCAGGCACTATCTGCTTAAGTTCATAAATCGGTGTCAACTCCAGCGATAGCTGCAAGCGTTTCGCTTCTTCAGCCTGACCTGACGCCTGCAACTTATTCATCAGCAAACGAGTCGGCCCCGTCTGGACCGCCATGGGTAACGCATCGATTTGCTTTTCCCACGTCTTCCGCAAGGCGGCTACCTGCGGTGGTGGCGTGACTCGCCAAGACAGAATTCGAGCGAGTTGCGATATCTCCTTCGATGTCCCGGAATCTTTCACTAACTCGTTAATGATCTGCAGCGCCTGATTGCGATCTGTTGACGAAAGCAACCAGCTTGCTGCTACAAGCCGTACCGCGGCAGAAGAATCCTGAACTCTTTCTTTTGCGGCACGAACGACCGCCGCAGACTGGGCTCCGTTTTCCCATGCGATAGGTAGCCAAGCGAGAACCATCGCTGGCAGCGGGCGGCGATCCAATTGCCCCACCAATTCCAAAGCTATCGAAGCTCTTCCACTCTTCCAAGCGCTGTTTGCCGAAAGCATCGTGAGCCACTGCTGACGCCAAACCGCAGGACGACCCTTCAATGCATCGGGCAAAATGGAAAGTGACTGTGCGTACTTTCCCTGTTTAAAAAGATTGACCATCTCTCTTTCGAGATCAGAAACCTGATCTGGCTCTATCCACAACACACGTGCTGCCGACGTGGCCGTTTCTGCGGTCTGCCCCTGAGGTATTACGCGAAATTGTTTCGAATCCAAAGCAACCACTCGGCCCGAAACAATCTCAATGTTGCGAGGAAACCAATCTCCCTGCACCACCGTTGTTGGAGCTGGCTCCAACCAAATGCGATCTGCACCTCGCACCCGATCCGGTGCAATAAATGAAGGTACAACCGGAAGCAAAAAAAACAGCAAACGAATCAAGTGTAAACGCCCTGATATCAGGGACGAAAAGGCATTCAACAACAACTGCATGAAATTTACATTCCTCGTTCTCGAGATCATGGCGAATCAGGAGCCGCTGCTGGCTCGGGACTGGCTGGCTCGGGACTGGGGGAAACCGTGCCTAATCTGCGGATATCAACATACTGATACTGGCCTCGATTCTGCATGGCGAGATCACGCAGAAACGTATGAACCGGAGCCCCTGGATCAGCACCAAATTCGATGGTGTGAATAGTTGCTCCACTGGCATCGGCCAGATTTTTGATCTCACGTAATTCACTTGCTGACAATCGCGGAATTCTGGCATCAGTCAAAAAGAAGATAACATCCGGTGACATGCGCAAAGCCATCTTCAACGCTGACTCATGCTCAGTACCACCAAAAGCAGAGATCGAACGGATGTAGTTCTCTGCAAGAGCAACGTAGGATTTTTCACCGGAAAACAACTGATCCGGCACACCTGAAAGCTGAAAGGCCTTTGGCTTATCGTTGTAGAAGATAAGCTGAAAGCTTTGGCGATCCGTGAGTGTTCTGAGGCTACGGATCAATTCAGACTTGGCAGCCCTCAAGGGCTTGCCACCAAAACCATTCATGCTGTCCGAACGATCAAACACATAGACAAACCGCGACCCACTGCCTGAGACTCCGAACACCATTGTGGTTGCCTCGGCTGAATCACTGGCGGGTTGAACCCCCGTTCCCCTCGAAAATGCATCTCCCGACAATTCCGTCTGCCCCGCCAAGCCATCACCGGATATGGGTGCAGGAGTGGACTGCATTGATTCAAGTACGCCTGGCAGGTCCAAGGGAGGTAACAGATCAGCGGGTGGTGCTGCCGAAGAATCAGCCGAGCTCGTTGCCATATCATTGGTAACGTCCTTTTGCTGTTCGACGACCTCCTTCATTTCCTGATAGCGGTCGCGATCTGGTAGGCGGTGTACCAAGGCAATTCCGACTGGCCGATCCACCAGAGCATCTGTCCCACGAGGCGTTTGGGACCAAATCAGACCCAAGGCGGTGAACAAGATGACATGCAGAACCACCGACATCAGCAGGGCAGATCCTGTCCGTTCAGGAGGTACCAATTCCGCCAATTCAGCGTTCATGATGGGTGTCGAAGAGGTTTCAAGCGGTTCCATGGCACCCACTGTTCTAACCCATTTCACCAAAAAGTGCGCGGATGTCGGCCAACAATGCAATGAGGACGCTTCTCAGAACACCATTTGCCAACTAATTTATTGCGGTACACAGTTCAGAAACCAATTCCACCCCTGCGGTGGCAGAGCCTGGAGAACCCCGTCGTGAGCAACGCTCGATATCTGTTTACTAGTGAATCCGTCAGCATGGGCCATCCTGACAAACTGGCGGACCGTATTTCTGATGGAATTCTCGATGCTCTGCTGGAACAGGATCCCAACAGCCGAGTGGCTTGCGAAACAATGGTCACCACTGGCATGGCGGTCATCGCGGGCGAGATCTCGACCAACGCCCGAGTCAGTTACTCTGATGTCGTACGTGAAGTAATCAATGAAGTTGGTTATACCGACGATCAAATGGGAATCTGCGGCGACACCTGTGCCGTGATGGTATCGCTCGACACACAAAGTCCTGACATTGCTCAAGGCGTTGATTCGGACGATGCGGCCGGAAAAGAAATCGGGGCTGGTGATCAAGGTTTGATGTTCGGCTATGCGTGCAGAGACACTCCCGAGCTGATGCCGTTACCGATTGCACTTTCCCACCGGATCATCAATCGCATCACTGATGCGCGATTCAATAAGGAAGTGAATTGGCTGCGTCCTGACAACAAGAGTCAAGTCACAGTTGAATACGAAGGCAACACACCTGTTCGGATCGACACCGTTGTCGTTAGCGCGCAACACAGCCCTGAGGTGTCCAATGAAGAAATCAAGAAATTTATCATCGAGCATGTCATCAAACCCTCACTGCCTGCCGAGCTGGACAAGGGTGACATCAACTATCACATCAATCCAACTGGCAAGTTTGTCGTTGGTGGTCCCCATGGTGACTGTGGTTTGACTGGTCGAAAAATCATCGTCGACACTTATGGTGGTTGGGGCCGTCATGGTGGCGGTGCTTTCAGTGGCAAAGACTCGACCAAAGTCGATCGCTCTGCGGCATACATGGCTCGCTACGTAGCAAAGAACATCGTGGCAGCTGGCTTGGCCGAACGCTGCGAAGTCCAACTTGCTTATGCCATTGGTGTCAGTGAGCCAGTCAGTGTCCATGTCGACAGCGAAGGAACTGGCAAAATTGATGATGCCCGATTGTGTGAGCTGGTTCGCGAGCATTTCCCTCTGACACCCCGAGGAATCATCGAGCATCTCGAACTGCGACGCCCAGTATTCCGTCAGACAACTGCCGGTGGTCACTTCGGACGTGAAGGTGATGGTTTCACCTGGGAACAGACAGACAAAGCAGAAGCTTTGGCGGCTGCCGCCGGAATTTCGGCAACGGCTTAGGTTGTGCGTCTGGTCTGGACAACTGACCTGCATCTGGATTCTGTTTCCACCCTAGCGTGGGAGCAGTGGGTTCAGAAGATCAGCTCTCTGAAAGCTGATGGTTTGGTGATTACAGGCGACATCTCTGAAGGCGATGATGTTGTACGACAATTGCAACGCTTCGTCAGCGTTAACCAATTGCCTGTCTACTTTGTGTTGGGCAATCATGATTTTTATGGAAGCACTTTCCAAGCCACACGGCAGAATGTGATCCATGCATGTCGCGACTCTGAACAACTGCACTACCTAACGGATCTTTCACCTCTTCATGTTTCGGCGGGGACTTATCTCTTGGGCGAGGATGGTTGGGCCGATGGAACCGTCGGCAATTACGAAGAATCGACCATTCACCTGAAAGACTTCGAACGTATCGGCGATTTCAAAGCAGCGGGTGAATTTGCCTGGAAACAACAACTTCAGGAAATCGGCAGAGCATCAGCAAAACGCTTGCGGTCAAAGCTAGAACAACTGCCTTCTAATGCCTATCAGATAATCGTATTGACCCATGCACCACCATTTCGAGAGGCTTGCTGGTATGAGGGCAAGACGACGGACGACAATTGGGCGCCTTTCTTCGTTGCTGGTCAAGTTGGCAACACACTAATGGAATTCAGTCGATTGAGACCTGAGTGCAACGTGACCGTGCTGTGTGGGCACACCCACCACGCAGGAATCGCTCGAATGGCAGCCAACTTGCAGGTGTACACCGGGGCGGCTAGTTATGGTCATCCTGACATAGAGGCAACCATTTCAGTGGCTATTGATGAACTTGACATCACGCGTGTCAGCAATCTTTGCTGAAGAAGCCAGGCGTGCTTCGATCCATCGAAGATTAAACAGTGATCATGCCAACCAAAACGGTCAGGTGCATCCTATTCAGCTTCGATATTGGCTCCATAGCGACATCAGCTCTACCAGATGTTCCACTGCTGCTGCCATTTCGTCCAAACAAGCAAACTCAGTTACCGCGTGTATGTTGTGTTGCCCACTGGATAGGTTGGGGGTTGGCAGTCCCTTTTCAGTCAATTGACTGCCGTCGGTGCCACCCCGAATGCTCTCGCTTTTGTAATCAATACCAAGATTGTCAAAAGCCTGTTTTGCGAGTGTCACAGCTTCGGGCAGATGACTTAGCCCTTCTCGCAGATTTCGATACTGCCGCACGATTTCCACACTCGCTTTCAAACCCGGCATCGCCTGTACCACTGCGTCTGCAGTGGCCTGCAATTGCTCGGCATAAGTTTTCAAATCTTCGGTTTCAAACGATCGTAAAATCAGCTCCACAGTTGCTTCCCCAACACCACCCTCGATTGTGTACGGATGGATAAACCCTTCACGCTCCCGTGTAGTCTCAGGCGAACAGGTTTCTCTAGGCAACTTGGCAACAAAATCAGCTGCTGCTCTGACCGCATTCACCATTCGATCTTTGGCAATCGAAGGGTGGATATTGTGTCCCTCAAAGTGAACAATCGCGCCATCCGCTGAGAAGGTTTCTTCATCAATCACAGCGGCGCTACCACCATCAAGTGTATATGCGACAGTAGCATTGAGTTTTTCCAAATCAATTTTATCCGTACCTCGGCCAATCTCTTCATCGCATGTAAAGAGGACTTTCACAGGTCCATGCACGAGATGAGGATTCTCTACCAAGGTTGCTACCAACTCCATGATGATTGCGACGCCAGCCTTATCATCACCTCCTAAGAGGGTCTTTCCGTCGGTCGTAACCAACGTCATCCCACGCATTAAATCCAAGGCAGGACATGATGCTACATCAATCATATTTCCGGCAGGCAATTCGATGTCGCCACCTGCGTAGGACCGGATGACTTGGGGCTGAACATTCTCGCCCGGTGCTTCGGGGGAGGTATCGAGGTGGGCGACCAACGCTACTGTGGGTTCTAACTCTCCGTTGCTGGCTGGAACCGTTCCCCAAACCAATGCATGCTCGTCTTGGCAGGCATCTTCAATCGTCAATGCCCGCAATTCTTGCAGTAGCAACTTACCGAGATCCCATTGGCCCGATGAACTCGGATAGCTATCACTGGCTGGATCTGCAGAGGTACCTACCTGTACATAGGACAAAAAACGTTGGAGAAGTCTTTCACGGTTGATCTGTACGCGATCAGAGCTGGCAGCTGTCATGTTGATTTGCAGAAAACGGGGAAAGAGGACGTTTGAATCGGCTCCGTTAGAACACAGACCCGATAAGTTGTACATTGTGTCGCTAGATCAGAAACTGTTTTTTACACATCCCGGGCAAACAGAAGATGAGCGAGAAAGTCGCACACCTCGTATTTGACGTCGAGAGCATTGCTGATGGAAGTCTCATTTCAAAAGTTCGGTATCCTGAACAAAACCTGAGCGACAAAGAGGCAATCGCGACGTACCAAGACGAATTAATGGAACAGCGTGGGACAACCTTTATCCCCCACACCTTCCAGATACCGATTGCTGTTGTCATTGCAAAGGTGGCGACAAACCTGCAATTGCTCGATATCGTTTCCATTGACGAACCCGAATTTCGGCCTCACGTGATCACTGAAAACTTCTGGAGGGGATGGGAAGCTTACAAAAATCCTCAATGGGTCACCTTCAATGGACGGTCATTTGACATCCCACTGATGGAACTTGCAGCATTTCGTTTTGGGATCTCCTTACCAGCATGGTTTAAGTCAGATGGCTACAAATCACCTCGGAACCGGTTCAACGCTAACGCGCATCTCGACCTGCAGGACGTGTTAACCAATCATGGGGCTGCACGGTGCAACGGGGGATTGAATCTCGTCGCACAATTGCTTGGAAAACCAGGCAAGATGGGACTAACCGGCGACAAAGTACAGGAGCAGTGGGACGCGGGCCATAAAATGGCCATCAGTGACTACTGCCGCTGTGATGTTCTCGACACCTATTTTGTCTTTCTTCGAACGCAAGTCCTGACAGGCCGAATTACGCTGCAACAGGAAATCGAGTTGGTAGGTGCCGCAAAACAGTGGATTGAAGAAAGAGCAGAGACCTGCGAGGCATATGAGTCGTATTTGGGGAGTTGGAGCAATTGGAACAATCCTTGGGAAGCCACTGAACAGGAAGGTGAGGGGCAAACCACGTGAAACGCCGTGTGAAACCGCAACTCTGAATCGCAAATTCACCTTTACCTCACCAAGCCCGTCTAGCTACTGTCTGGGATGCGACAGAGCGTCATTACATGGCGTTCTTTCTTTTCGCCCAGGTTAACTTTTACTACTTCAAATTTTATTGATGGCTGGACACGGAAGTCTTCGCCCGAAAAGTCTGCTCATGAGCTCACCGGAAATGGTGATGCGCTGGAAATACGTCAACACATCGTTGCTATTCGCTGTAGTGACTTTTCTTTTTTTGATTCTCTCAGCAGGCCAAAGCGTTTTAGGTGACCCTGCGATCAACCTGCAAACATCACGGAACAACACACTTGATGTTGCTTTGGATTTTGAATGGTCAGTCAAGAAATCACAGTATTGCCACTTGCGTCTGCGATTGCTCGACGACTCAATCAACAACGGATGCGTGATTCATCAACTTGATAATCAATCAAATTCCGATACCACTGTTGCAGCATTCACACGGAGTCAAGACGCGACTCAACTCACGTTTCAGCCTCGTACAAAAGTAGATTCCGTTCGTGTCCGCCTACGCGTACAGGGAACACCCAACACACGAATTATCATTGAATCGCTGGACGAACCACGCAATTCAGAAAGAATTCAAAGTGCTCAGCCAACACGCGAAATCAGCCTCGCAGAACTAATACAGAAAAAGACACTCGAATCAGAGACGCCATTCACAGCATCAAAGGCTGCACAACAACAACCAACCTGGTCAATAAGCCGGTCAAAAGATGATGAAATTCGACTGACAGGTCTGCAAGCCGTTCCAGTATATGAACCCGGCTCACCGTTGGAATTAGCTGTCGCCGTCAATGCAATGGCAAACCAAGCATCCTCAGTGCTGACCTTTCATTACTCAATCGTACAGGTTGCCAATCAGAAAACGGTTCTACGACACCGGAAAACAATTAGCATCAACGCCGCCGGAAACAGCGACGTGCTTCCCATATCTGAGGCGGTTCCTCAGGCACCGGGTGTCTACGAGATGCGCTGTCACCTATCACAAGATGATGATCGCATATGGGAACGGTTGCGACGTCGCGAACCACCTCTATCGAAGATTGGTCGACCCTTCTTCGTAGTGCCCAAATCGGGCATTACCGTACCACCCAAAAAAGACATCTGGCAGAGCGCGGGAACCCTTCGACCATCGGAATCAAATTGGTCGGTAAGTCAATGGTTACCCAAGACCACAACACGCTTCATTCCCGGCGTCAATTTACCTGATCCAGAGACCCAACTTCAACAAGCCCAGCACTCCAACGAAACAGTATCACTGCTACCGCCAGAAAATCCGTTTCAGGCCAGCCTGCCGGTGCTTACTCCCGGAACACCGCACAAAATCAAACTACGATTACCAGCGACTCAGAACGTCCGACTTCAGATCGAAGTTGGTGGACTTTACGATCGGAAGCATCCCGCTACCAAGTTCATTCTGACAGATACAAAGACAACTGATCTCAAGAAGCAGTGGCGAACATACACATTCGTGCATTACCCAGCCCAAGACGACCAGATATGGCTGACCAACCTCAGCGGCGATGTTTTGCAACTTGAATCCATCGAAGTTCAAGCAGGACCAGAACATCTCGTTGCGCATCCTGCCAACGAGCACAATCTTTCACCCTTAACTCAACATCGAAATACCATCCTGCACCTGGATGACATCGACTGGGTGGATTCCCTCTCCAAGGATGTGTCGAGAAGATACGCGTTGGATGATTTTGACATGAAGAGCGTCAGAGCCTTCAAGCAGTGGGTTGCACTGAACCGAGTCTGTGATCTTGCTCGGGCCAATGGAATGAATGGAATCATGTTGCCCGCAAACTCTGGGGGAAAAACACTTTTCCAGACACGAAGCATTTTACCGAGAACAAATACGGAATACTCCGAAACCAATCGTTTAGCAACAACCATTAAATTGATGGCAAACCACGGTCTCAAAGCACACGTGCGTCTTGATCCTGATTTCATGCTCTTACCGGTAGAACAAGCTCTTCTGCAGAGACCCGTTCTGATTCAGCAACTAACACGAAATCAGCAGAGCGACCCATTCCAATACAACTTGCTGAATCCACTTGTGCAGGAGAGTCTCCACGAACTTCTCGCGGAATTGATCTTTCAATGTGGTCAGTCAGATCATTTCGCTGGAATTACAATCAACTGTGGGTCGGGAAGCCATCTGCAGCCACCTCATCAGATTTTTGATAACGACTCGACTCTGACTGCATTTGCACAATCACTCAATGTATCTGTCGACACCGAACAGTTGCGTGTCTGGTCGCAAGGTGAAGGTAGGGCGACCTATGAAAACTGGGTATTGCAAGCGACCAATCGTTGTTTCCGTGACCTGCAAACCATTGAGCCTGAAACACAGCTGAATGTAAAATTGGATTCGATTGTCAATCAGTCCATGCCACCAAGGTCGGGCAACGCAGACACCCAGATCTTCAAACCACAAGAAAACTTTCCCGTTGGCTTTGGACGCTCGCATGGTTATACCGATTCTCGTCTGTTGGTACGCAAACCGCTACGAGTTGCCCTGGGAAGTGATGATCAAAAAACAGCCTCAGCTGTTTTCTTCAACACGAAACTGCAGTTCGCTGATGCTTCTCTCGTGCAGAACCAAGATACGCTTCTCGAAGACACGTGCCTGCTGATTGACCGACTGGATCCTACTAACCTTGTAATCCAACTTCCACTTGATGGTCGCATGTTGCGTCCACAATTCGACGTTTTGCTGCAATCGTTTCAGATTCTTCCACAAACTGGCATGAAATCGGTAAAGGTAGAAAGCAAAGCTCAAAATGCAGTTCGCGTGAAAAGTGTCCAGCACGATGGATACCTACACCTTGCCTGCCTCTGCCTGACGCCATGGGCGAATGAAGTTGAGATAGCAACCAGTCAACCCATACAGTGGAATGTCGCGGGTGGAAGCCCTGAGGACGTGCAAATCGAGCAACTGAGCGGAAACCGCGTGAGAGTACAAGTCTCTGAAGGTCGCTTAATCCTGCTTCGCTCCCACCGCCCGGCCGATGACATCAAAATTACATCTTGCAGATCGCGGCTCAGCGGTGGAAACGCGGCGTTGGCAGAAATCAAACGAAAAGTCACATTGGTTGCCCAGCGAATCGGAATTTTGTTCGACTTCGACTCTTACGACGCCCTGAACAACGGAGGATTCGAAAATGCGGGCGATTTAGGGCTGGTCGGTTGGTTGCATGCGCAACATCCTGCGGGATGTGTCCGCGTTGATGAAGCGCGACCCTTCAAAGGCAAACATTCGATTTTGCTAACAACGGAAACCAATACAACAGTACGAACATGGCTGGTCAGTGAAACCATTACGCCGCCCGAATCAGGCCGACTTGCCGTCTCACTTGCTTGTCGAGCTGAAGCTGGCGAAAATGCTGGGTCTCACCGGCTAAGAGTCTCTCTTGAAGCCACCGAGAATGGGAAACCTATCCGTTATTCCAGTGAATTTGATATCCCAAAAAATGGGCAATGGGGAAGCCGAGAAGTGAGACTGGAAGCACTCAACATTGATGCAGCGAACATGCATTCCCTTCGCCTCACTATTGACAGTCTCTCAAGCGGTCAAATCTGGATTGACGACATCAGACTTCATGATCAGTTTCCCACCATTGACGAAAGAGATGAGTTGCAGAGCGGAGCTTTTCTTGCCGTGCAAGGTCTTCAGAAAAGCAACCTCGCGCCAGCAGGTCGACTGTTACAAAATGGATGGGCGAGGCACTTACTGAAACTTGATCCATTGAAAGAAGCTGATCCAAAAACAACCGAATCAGAAATAAAAACGGAAGAGACGCCCGGAATCGCCGAACGCATCCGCGATTGGATCCCCCAACGATTACGTTTCTAAAACACTACCACCAAAACGGAATTAGCCATGGGCCGATGGATCAAGCGAATTGGAATCACTGCCCTAGCGGTTCTTTTCCTTGCCTCTATCTCAGGTTGGTGGCTACTCAGGCAAACTCAGATCGTGCCTGACTTCTATATACGGGCAACCCAAACAAGCCTGCCCGACACCGAAGCAGCGAGCCAACAATTGGAAGCCAATGTGGCCAAACTGCAGCAGGATGTCGCCAAAATAGGTTCATGGGAAGCAAGCTTCAGTGAAGACGACATCAATGCATGGCTTATCGAACAACTGCCTCTGAAATTCAAGCCACTGCAAACCGCAGGCGTGAAAGACCCGAGGATCAGTATTCAGCAGGATTATCTGTTAGCAGCCGCACAATACACAGATGCGAGGCTCGACACCGTCATTTCCTGTCAACTGCGGGTGGAACTTACAGAAGAACCCAATCTACTTGCTGTCCACATCAGCAAGTTAAAGGCTGGAGCTGTTTCCCTGCCAGTCAGCCAATTCATGAAGGGAGTCAGTGAAGAGGCTGCCAAGGGGGGTGTTAAGATCCGCTGGGATCGTACGGAATCTGGGCCTATCGCTCTTGTCCGAATTCCAAGTGAACACCCGATATACACTCACAGTCCTGTCATCGTTGAGTCAATCCAGTTGATCGACGGAGCTGTTCTTCTTGCTGGCCATACCGGGCAAAGAGGCAAACACTGTTACGAACCCCGAAGCTCAGTCTACCAATTTGTCACCTATCGACCTGACGAAAATCGCAACTCAAAAACCGCTTCTGTTTCGACATCACTCTCTACTGACCGCTGACCAATTTCGACTTCCGCGTATCGAACCCCAGAATTCGCCTGCCAGCGGAGCGCTGCTTTAAAAGTCACTTCCGGCAATGCGCTTGCCACTTGAGTGAACTCACCAGCAAGGACTCGCCGCACGCGACCCCGATCCCCACCAAGATCACCCTCCCGATCGAGATAAACCAATCGGTGATCAGCCAACTTCAAGCAGGGCGTATCGAACGATCCTTTGAATTGGGGTACCAATTCAGTCGACCACGTTGATAACGCTTCGCCAGTCGCAAACATCCAATCCAAATGTGTCTCTGATGTCCGTTCAAACCGTGGACCGACATCATGCTGCAGGACCACAAACCGCTTCATCTTGCTACCAAGCATAGCATCAGCAACTTCGGGTGCTTCGACCAACCCTCGCGTCAAACCATCCGAATCAACTGACATTGAACCACTCGTGTGTGTGACCGAAAATCAAGGTTTTTTGACTAACTGGTACTGGCTCCTAAAATCCTCATCCATCTTCGGCTGTGTAAGCAACACAAATCTTGCACGACGATATGCTTCTTGCCGATCTCCCATTCGCTGTAATAATCGGATGGTTTCTAATTTTGCTTCATGCCACGAGCGGGCACCTTGCGGCAAGCCCGATGCTAATTCATCCCACAACGCAACTCCAGCTTGCTGTGCGTTTGAGTCGTCCGTAGTTCCCAACATAGTGGCGGCATGTTGTATCGCCTGCCGAGGATTCTTCGATGCTTCCTGAACTTTTTTGAGCAGTTCAATCGCCTTATCAATATCACCCTTCCACAAACGACGTTCCGCTGAATCCACGGAAACTTGTGCCGGACCCATCCATTTTTCCAACAACGCAACAACTGCTTGACGTAACGCCAGATCAGCGCGTGCATCAGCCATCAGCCGATGCTCCACCTGAACCAACAAGTCAGCTGGCGGTGACTCTTGAGGTGATTGCCCATTCCGCCGAAAAGCGAGCAAGGAGTCAATGAACGAATCCACGGACAAAGTGCCTGGTCCGATTGGCTTCAGATCGCCGAGAGCAGAACTATCCAGATGCAGAGCCGAGATGAGGCGATAGCGGGAACGCATCGCATCATTGCTAACAAGTTTTTCCATTGCCACTTGGAAGTTAGCAGTGGCTTGCTGCCAGCTTACTTTTTCAGACACGACCGCATCGACACGTGCGTTGTCACCTGCAGTATTGGCGTTACACGTTGTCAGCAGCAACAGCCACGCATTGGCGATGGTTTCTGCCATTTCACTCGAAATACTTTCAGGTTTGACATTGGACAGCACGGCAGCCGCCTCAAGGTAACGTTTCTGAGATGTGAGAATTTTTCCTAACCAGCTGCGAATGGACGGGGAATTCAAGCTATCAGGCCAACGCTGCAAGTTCACCCGCAGTGTAGTCTCAAGGCGTTTCACCGTTACGGGGTCTGACAGATCAAGCCTCGCAAGCAGAATGGCGGCCTGCAGATGAGTTGCTGACGACTTTTCGGCAGTTGGCTTTGCCAGTGAAACGTCCAGCATCAAATCGATTGCATCATTCACACGTTTTGCCGCCAAGAGAGCTGCAGCAGCTTCTGCGACCCGGCTCATCGCCCGATTTGCATCTGGTTCAGCCGCGGCTGCGGCTGCCAACAAATCGCCAGCCCGACTGGGATCACCACGGCGCAACCAATCCTGTCCTTGTGCAGCGACCAATGAGGGATCAACCGTGGCTGCTGATTGACCAGTGGAATTCAAGTGCCACAAGGAAACTGCATCAGCACGCCGCCTTGCATACGCTCCGCCACGGCGTTGAATTACGTCAAGCCAGTCACCAACACCACGCCCCGCATTGGCGACCAGCAAGAACTCAAGCCTTGCCAAGTCCATCTCCAAAGCACTGGGCGCTGCCGCCGGAACATCACCAAAAAAATCAGTCAGCAATTTTCCTGCCTGAGCCATCTGGCCCTGTGCGATGCATGATCGCACTCTGAGAGCTTGTAACTTGGGAGGCAGTGAACCGATAAATTGCGGCATCAATTCGTTCAACAAAACATCGCAGCGCTCGTACTGGGCAGCTCGAAAAAC
>Ga0315321_10000524_pt1 | contig 28488 bp, 18 predicted proteins | sample M180m21515metaG_FD_203464 | JGI IMG/M metagenome (GOLD analysis project Ga0315321, IMG submission 203464) | Ammonia-oxidizing marine archaeal communities from Monterey Bay, California, United States - M1 80m 21515 | ecosystem: Environmental > Aquatic > Marine > Intertidal zone | place: USA...
AAGAATTTGTAAAATTTGGTGACGAGAAAGTCGTCAATCACTCGTTCCTTAAATCGATACAAATGAGGATCCGGTTCGACACCAACCCGATCTTCGCATTGCTGCACGAAGCAATTTACGCCCAGGAACAGGCAACCTCATGGTCATGCAATCAAGTTCAACAGGAACAGTACCGGCACTATGACAACTACGAAGATTTTCAATTCTTCGGCGAGATGATTTTTCCATGGATGTTTGATGAGATCAGCGAACTCCAAAGCCAGAAAGAAGCAGCAGAGATTCTTGCTTCCTATGATGCGTGGCCAAAACTCTATGACGAATCTGTTCTCAGTGAGAACAAAGTGCCCGTCACATGTGCCGTCTACTACAACGACATGTTTGTGAACACCAACTTTTCGCGAGAGACGATTGATTCAGTACCCAACATGAAAGCGTGGTACACCAGCGAATACGAGCACTGTGGCCTCCGCACTGGCGGAGAGAAGATATTCTCGCGATTACTCGACATCGCCCACGGTGAAGTAGAGCGATAAAGCTCAGCTTTTGGTGCCCAGCACCCGCCATGATGACCACCTTCTCAAGCTGATCCGGTATTCTGCTAAGTCAGCATGATCGCTTGTCCCTCGAAAAAACTCCTGCGTTAGCACTGCGCATTGAACTCACAAGAGTTTGACCTCTGCGGAGTGCGGTGAGCGATCGTCTACCTGCGCACAAAACTTTTTGCAATAGAAATACCCCACTGAAGGGAACACGGTGTACCTGTCAGAAAACAAAGCCCTTCGAATGCTTACCTTGTGCGGGCTGTATGTCGCACAGGGTGTTCCATGGGGTTTTGTTACCGTCACATTTGCCTCATGGCTCGCGAAACCGGAACAGGGAATCACCGCCGAACAGCTCGGCCCAATCCTTGCCGTTGCTACTCTGCCATGGTCATTTAAATTTCTGTGGGGTCCATTGATGGACCGCTTCACAATTCGTTCCCTGGGACGAAGGCGACCTTGGATCATTTTTGCTCAGAGCATGGCGATTCTGATTCTGGGTAGCATGATGCTGATCAACGACTTGCCCGGCATGGTCTGGACACAAGCCCCGGGGGAGAGCGAGTGGATGCGGCTTGCATTCAAACTTGTCCCGGGTCCGCTGGCCGCATTGATTTTGCTAGCGAATGTATTCGTGTCACTGCAGGATGTGGCAGTCGATGCACTCGCCGTCGACTTGCTGGCAGAAAATGAACGTGGAGTTGCCAATGGACTCATGTATGCAAGCAGTTATCTGGGAACGGCCCTCGGTGGTGCGGGCCTGGGTTATATCGTCTCGCAATACGGAATTCAGGCAGGACTGGCAGGGCAAGCCTTGCTGCTGGGCGGAATCATGCTGTTGCCGATCTGCTTTCGCGAACGTCCTCAGGACGCCACACAAGCCCAACGCCCGCCAACACCAGGCAATCACGGTGGAGATGGTCAGCAACCTTTTTCCGACGACTCAATTTCTCAGCAAGCCCACCTTCACGATGTGCCAGCTGGCAGTTTAGATCTCGGCAATTCCCCCTACCTGCCACCCGCTCCGATACCCGAAGCTCTGTCAACAACGGCAAGCGATGAAGCATCAGAAAACACGCATCAAGTGAAACCCTCAATCGAAGTATCGCGTTCAGTATTCGCAAATCTACTTCGTGCGTTTAGCCTACGTGCAACTTTGCTTGGTGCGATGATTGCGTTGGGGGTAAAAATTGGGTCTGGAGCAATCACTGTAATCCTTGTTGAGTACCTGATGAATGAGGGTGGCTGGACGCAGACACAGTACACCAGCATTACAGGCGGCTGGGCTGTCATGCTGGGGCTCGGCGGTTCCATTGCAGGGGGCTTTCTTGCGGATGCTTTCGGTCCCAAACGCATAATCCTCGCAGCCTCATTGACACTCGGCACATTGTGGCTGTCCATTGGGAACATCCCCGGCGCATTGAACAATCATACTCTGGCCACCGTGCTGCTACTGGGGCAGGAACTACTCCTTGCGCTGCTTTCGGTGTCTCTGTTCGCACTCTTCATGTCGATATCCTGGCCCCGCATCGCGGCCACACAATTCACGACGTACATGGCACTGCTGAATCTGTCCACAACGATCGGAAGCTATTCAGCAGGGCAATTGAGCAGCAGTTACACGGCCGCGCAGATCCTCGTTCTGGCGGGAACCGTTCAAATACTAATCGCTTTACCTGTCGTGCTGATTGACCCCAAACAAACACGCCGTGTCTTACCGACCTAGGCAATCAACAGCGAGAAAAAACGATCGCAAACATTGAGGTCCATTACCTGCCCTACTTATGGTCGCTCAGCCAACACGCCATACCCTCTGCTTGCGCATCTCTGTCGTCTCACTGCATTGGACGTGAAGTATCCTGTTGACTGCGAACCATATCATCCTGAACTCATTGAATGACATCCTGCAACGAATGACTGCCATGAAATTAACCAAGCCAAGATGTCTTGACCCATTTGCACTCCTGCTACTCTGCTTCGCGTGCCCTGAGCAAGCGATGTCACAGACAGCCATTGAACCGTGGCCCCAAGCGGCAGGTCCGCAACACAACTGGACAACGACGACACGCGATACTCCACCATTGCGGTGGAGCGTTGCAAAGAACACCAACATTCGCTGGCGCAAATCATTGCCCGAAACGGGACAGAGTGGCATTGCGGTCTGGGGCGACCGTCTGTTCCTGACCACGATGAAGCCAATTGATGCTAAGACCAATCCAAAAAAGGGCAGTGATATCATCCTGCATTGCATCAACACTGACACTGGCAAAACATTGTGGAAAACCGACTTAACAGGTGACCCAGCTGCCAAGAGCATCTATGCCTATGGCTTTAGCAGTAGCAGCAGCCCCACTCCCATTACCGATGGCAAGCATGTCTGGTGCTGGAATGCCAGCGGTCGAATGGGATGCTGGACAGTCGATGGTAAAAGCGTCTGGTCACGAAGTTGGAAACCTACACTCGGTCGACCATTCAACAAGCAGTATGAGCCAATCAAAATTGGAAACACAGTTCTGAATGTAGAACCGCTTGAGCCAGATCATCCTGACCGCCGAGACGACGCATGGAATTTCCTACGTGGTTTCGACTCGCTCACCGGGAAACTGCTGTGGACCGAAAAACGCGGTTTGACTCATTACAACACGCCCGTGATCGGACGACTGACAAACGGTGGGCACGCGGTACTCGCAGGCCGTGGTGCGCATCACGAAACCCCTGAATCACCCGCGGGCATGACCTTGACTCATATCGATGGACCACGTGCGGGTGAACCCATTTGGACCTGGGATGCTCTACCCGAAGGAAAAGCACAGGTCACACAATGCTGGGATGAGAAATATTCATATTGGCTCGATGAAACCAGAACCGATCTTGTGGTCGTCGACACATCAGACGGAAAAGAGGTCAAACGAATTCCGTGGACGAAAGACGCTAGCCTCACAAGTTATGACAAGGCCAAGCAACAATTCACCACGAAGTATCACGTTGATTTCGACAAGTTGGAAACACCGCTAACCATATTTCCCGCTTGGCACGCCAACATCTCTATCTACCCGCACGTATTCTTTCAGTGTTTTCATTATGAGGGTAAACGGCGAGGAAAAATGACCCACATTGGTCCGAAAAACTGTATCGCAAGAATCAATGTAGAGACAGATGCCGTTGAGTATTTGGAGTTACCATTCCCGATTCCTCACGTCGATAACGAAATCAACAAGAACGGTGAACTCTACTATCCTGACATGACAATCAACAGTCGTGGAATCGATGTCGGTGAAGACAAACGTTCGGGTAGATCAGGATGGTGGTGGTGTTTCAATGGGAACGTAATTGCGGTCAACCAATACCTTTACTTCACCTTCATGAGCGGCAAAGTTCAGGTGATTGACGGAGGATCAAAGCACTTTGACGAAACAGCCCTAACCAGCTTCAATGACCTGGGTAAATTTGGAGAAACATGGTCAGTCAACACGCCGAGCTACAGCAACGGGCGGCTTTACCACCGAACCATGAAAGAACTCATTTGCATCGAAAACGAGTGACTCCTGATTGCAGATACAGCGATTGCCACCGAACCACCCCAGCCGGGTTCAGGGGCAGGCCGGGTTCAGGGGCAGGCCGGGTTCAGGGGCAGGCTGACAAAATCGCGTTGACTGCCTGATGAACACCATTGCAATACGAAACGGGATTGATCTTTGTCTGCGTTCGAAAGTCCAGAACCACCTCTTCGACTCGCATACGCAGTTCATCAAATCGCTGTATGCAATCTGCAGAAGAGATTCGATTCTCTTGCCGGTCATAAAGTCGTCTGCGAGGAACACCACAAAAGCGAACTCCAGCAGCTTTCGCTTCATTCACTGAGTTGTATCCGCCCCCGCTGATCACGATATTCGCTCCGCGAATGGCCTGAAAGAATGGCCAAATCGCAATCACCTTAAAATTGCGGGGCGTTTTTTCATGCGTGACGTCCAGATTCGGATTCTTCATGACGACGAACCTCACTTCGAGTGTTGTCGGGAATTCGTCGGCCAAACGAGTCGCCCACACATACATTTGATTGATTTCATCAAGTCGTCCACAACCGAGAACGACCGCCACAGGCAGGCGATTTCCGTTGACTGCCAATCGGAATCGTGCCTCATGAGGCGTCAGCAATTCATCTTCATTGCGGACTAGCCAAGGCTGGGTTGAGATGGCATTTGGAAAATTTTCAAAAGGTGCCGCCTCACCGGGCACAATCAACTGATCATAGTTTTCGACAAATTCAGCCAAACGATATTGCTGACAATACTTTGGATTGAGATCCCGATGGACCAAAATTTTCCGACAACCCAACCTGGGCAGGATGTGTGCTAATTCGCCAGCGAGGCCCCGAGGAAAAGTATCAACAACAACGGCATCTGCTGCCCCGGACCCAAACACCCGTTGCACCTCAGCAACAGTCGCATGCCGATCAAGACTCGAATCAATCCGAAGCACTTCCGCCCGCGGCCCCAGTTCATCCTCAATCTCTAATCCAGCAGCAAATGAGCTGTTTGTCAGCAGTGTGACCCGCGTTTCGCATTGTCGAGCATTAGAGGACGAAGATTGCAGCAAGACGCGTGACAAGGCAGTCGCACGCGTCAAATGCCCCATGCCGCCCCCCATGGCATACAACATCCAGTGAAGAGGACCATCGGCACGTTGAGTCATTCAACTCTCGCTCATATCAGTTTCAAAAACCTCACCCTCATCAGCGGCCTGAAGACTCTCGGCATCTGCCTCAGTAAAGTCATGAGGATCATGCACAACACCTGCTGCATGCGATTGATGATGGGTCGCACCATAATAATATCCACACCAGAAATACGGTTCATCATAGGCATCATAATCATCATGATTGTCCCGTCCGTTACTACGCCCTACCTCACGGGCCTGCCGTTTTGACAATTGCTTGCGATCTTTTTTGACACAAGTCGTGCAAAGCACCCCCTGCTTCTCATCGCCCAAAAACTCATGGCCATGGTCGGAGCAAACAGGCTTCCGACACATCATGCACACGTGATCGGGAGGCTGGAAGCATTCGTGATTAAAAAGAAAGCCGGACTTTTCGTTACAGCTTCCTGAATCCCATGACTTCGGCATCTTAATTTTCTCCTGTCAACCCAGTTCGGTTTACATCGTCTTGGTCTGAGCAGCGTCCACTAGTTTGCACCGTCCACTAGTTTGCACCGTCCACTAGTTTGCACCGTCCACTAGTTTGCACCGTCAAGCAACAACATAGTCATCAAGCCACAGCGGATCGGCAGGCTTTTGACTGCCTCAAATGCAAGGCACGACATGGCGATTGTCGTGGCTCGGTCTTTGGTGTAATACAAAGTTTCCTCGGCAGGATTCCGCAGAGACAATTTCCCCTCTTTTAATTTTATTTTTGCCAGACTGTTCTCGTTACCATCTTCGACTTCAAAACCGTATGGCCGCTTTTTGATCATGTAAATCAACTTTTCATTTCCATCTTTCAGTTTCCAGTCACCATCGGCCTGCTTCTGAAGTTCCCAAAGTTCCTTTTGTTGATCAGCCGATTTAACTTTGTATTGGTCACCTGAACCCACCACATATGCAAGCACAACATCATCAGGTCCCTTGATTTTCAACTTCGTCTCATCGCGATTGTAACGGCTGATTTCCTTTTCATCCGCATCCACCAATTTCGCTCCATCAGCCTGTGGCTTCCATGAAAAGGCCGTCTGTCCATCGCCAATTTTGAATTTAATTTTCCCCAAGGCAGGTGCTGAATTCGACGCATCCGGGCTGATCGATCCCTGCCTGCTTGATTGAGTCGCAGTTACCGATTTTTCACCAGTACACCCCCATGACACCAAACAAGTTACAGCAACCACGCCAAAGCAACATTGCCTGAAACGGATTCCGGCATCTCGATAGGATGCCAACTGGCCAGTCATCATGATTTGCTTTCCTTTTGATTCGACCTTGTCGCATCAAGTACGCCGTACAAACTCAGGAACATCATCGCCATCCACTTAACGCCATCTCGTTGCACTTTCGCACCACCTTTTAGACTGGGATTGACTGCATCCCAGCTTGACTTGGTGGTTGACCGCAGCTTAATCCGATCACCTTGAGCATCCAGTGATTTGCGTTGAGTCCATTCAGGCAGCCTGACAGCAGCGGTCTTTGACTTTGCCTTTCCTTGCCACCCACTGACCAGTTCTGGATTCTTCTTCGGCTTGATTTTCAATTCCAAGATCGCCTCGCTGGATGTCTTTGTTTTGCTCTTGTGTTTGATTTTCCCACTGGCACTCCGTTTTCTTCGTGATCGGTCCTGATGTTTTTCGATCATCATCATTGTAAATTTCGTACCGTCTGCGAATGAACCGCGGAGCACTAGCCAACTATCAACATGGAACTTGACGTTCCAGTAATGAACTTTGCCGGTTCGGACCTTTTTTGTTTCATGATTGTGCGGCCGACAGTCCAGTTGAATATTCACAAGAGAATCACGTGCCAGATCTTTGCTGACCAACTTGAGAATTCCCAGCGCAGCTTCATAACGCCGATCGGGCACATCTCGCATCGAACTACCGATCAGGCAGATAAATCCCCAAATGAGTGCCGTCAACCCAGCTGGCATCAAGGGTCCACCGAGTGCAAGGAGCAAACCTTTGAAATTGGGATTGCCAGCCGCGGCAAAACAAAGGATCACTCCCAAGACAGTCGCCCCTGCACCGGCCAAACACAGCAGAGCGTATCGTTTTCGCGTTTCTTCGATGCGTTTATCCATATGACGCATCGATGAAAGCTGCGCAATCACGGTTGCTGGAGACGCGTTCGATTTATAGACAAACGTCTTTTGAAAACCTGCCTCATCAAACGCTACCGTTCCAAGCTCCCCGCCGCTGACTGAGGCAATTTCCTGTCGCAGGACTGCCATATTTTTTCCATTGACTCCGGTAATGCCGAGGGCGAGTGCCTGCTTTACCAATTCATCACGCCCCCCTTTGGAAGGCTTGCTTGTTGTTGCTCCAACAGTGCTCTGCGGAGATACAGAGTTGGTGACAGGCTCGCTTGCAGATGGCTTTTCATCGTCCGCCTCCTGAGTCGCGAGGGCACCTAGCAACTGCTGAAGCTGCTCCCGCTCGGCGTCGCTGATTGTTCCATCCTGCATCGCTTCGGTGTATTGAGCCCTATAAGCTTCTTTGCCTGCTAGCGTTGACAATGCCACCCGTCGCTCGTCCGCAATCTCAAGTAATTCAGCAAGCCGACGTAGCCGGTCGCCTTCAAGCCTAGAGATGACTTGATCATCAAGACACTGCACATAAGTCCTGGAGTACAGCGTTTCCGCGACTGCGTCGGCAGTGTCACGATCAAGCCCGAATTCTTCAACGAATTCGGTAAACTGAAATGAGCGATTCCGGTCACCAAATGCAGCTGTGACACGCTTCCGCAATTCCTGCGTCCAACCTGTCTGTGTACCCATGCCCTCTGACCTTCCTTCTGTGAGTCATTCCCATCATGTCTCGTGAAACGCTGCCCCACGCCGCGTGAAGAAATCTCACGAAATTAATTACGCACTCGAAAACCCAACACTTAAAACAACAATCCGCTGGTCATTTCGCAGCTGAAGTCACTCAAACACGGAATCAAACCCCAGCAAGTCTTGCTACATTTTTCCGTGGGGTATTGCAAGTTTTGTTAACACACAGCTGTTCTGGCAGACTACTCGCAAGCCACTAGGCCCAAATGTTACCGCATCGGGGCGCAACGATGTTGGGACAAGACAACGAAGCTAAACTGTCAGGAAGCAGCCTAACCCCCCGTGCATTGCTCTAATGCGGCTAATCACAACTAACTCGATCCAAACAAAATGTGGAATGATGCACAGACCTATCGTCTACCTCTCATTTGATCGTTTTCCTTCTGCAAAGGGTGCAGCGACCCATATCAACGCCTTTGCAACCGCCTTGGGTAAAGCTTTCGGAAACGTCAGCTTAATCACCATCCCCTCGGAAGAGCACTCCCGCTCACAACGTTGCCCATCTGGAGTCACTGAATCCACACAGGCAATTGAAAATTTTGAAACGGTACCCCAAACCTCGCAGTGGTCCTCTCAAGGGGTCAGCCACTATCCATTACCAGCCCTTGGTGAGAATCTGTTTGAACGCGTGCTCTCTTACCGCGTCCAGATACGTCATTGGTGGAATCAGGAACTGCCCCCAAAGGGGGGCACGCTCCCCATCGTTCATTTTCGATCAATCTTCGAGGGCTATCCACTGGCTCGAAACAAACAAAACCTGTGCAATAAGATTGTCTATGAGGTTAATGGACTTCCCTCAATTGAGTTGAAATACCACTACCCAGATGTAGCCTACGATCAGGAACTGGAGCGTAAACTCCTATTTCAGGAACAGACCTGCTTAGATGCAGCCGACCTTGTGCTGACCGTCAGCCAAGTGAATGCAGAGCACCTTGCACGCCGTGGAGTACCAGAGTCCCGCATTCAAATCATTCCCAATGGCGTTGACTTGGAAACATTTGGATACCAAGCCCCCTTGCTCGCAGACCAATCTTTGAACCAGTTGCCTGAAGTACCTGAAGCGAAGCACGAGTTAAAAATGCTTTACGCGGGAACGATGTCTGCGTGGCAGGGAGTCGGGATCGCCATTGAGGCTCTGAGACTGTACCGCAGGGACTTGCCGGCAAGCCTCACTGTTGTCGGACATTCAAGACCGCGTCAAAAGAAGTCGCTTCAAAACTTTGCCTACGATCAGGGCGTTGGTGCCCATGTGCGTTTTCTTGACCCCGTTGAGAAGCGAGAGTTGGCCGATCTTCATCACAACGCAGATGTGATTCTGGCTCCACTGAGCAACAATGACCGCAATCTTGTACAAGGCTGCTGCCCGTTGAAAGTACTGGAAGCGATGGCAAGTGGAACGCCGTTGGTGGCCAGTGATCTACCCGTTGTTCGAGAGCTTGCACAAGACGACGTCGACGCAATTCTTGTTCGACCGGGATCAGCAAAGTCACTCAAAGACGGACTGCTCAAACTGAATACAGAAACTGGACTTGCAACGCGTCTTAGCGCAACGGCCCGCCAAAGAGTCGTGAAAGAATTTGGCTGGCAAAAGGCGCAGCAGACACTCATTGAATCTTATGAGACACTTTTGGGCTGACCTTATTCCCCACGACTTAGACGTTTCAGCAATCGAGATAGCTGCAGCGCTTCCTGCTGCCTGTTGAAATGCTTCAAAACATGGTCTCTGGCAGCAGTTTCGATCCTAGAACGCTGAACAGATGGCATACAAAGCACATCCTGAACAGCCTTGCCCAGATTGTTCAACAACGCTTTCGGGATCAAAAATCCCGTCTTGCCATGGACAATCGCTTCGGGGATTCCTCCTGCATCACTCGCAACCACGATTCTCCCACACGCCATCGCTTCCAATACGGCATTGGGCAGACCATCCCACAGCGATGGCTGCAACACCACATCACAAAGCTGGAAATGCCTGGCAACGTCGGATTGTCGCTCAAGATGCCCTGTCACAACGATGCGTTTCGCAATTTCTGGAAACTCCACTGCAAACGTCGCCAGTTGGGCCTGTTCTCGAGGACGAACAGCTCCGATCACGAGCAGGCAGGTTGGACCAACGCGTTGCGATTCCCGCAGGGCAGCAAGGATGAACGGCAAACCTTTCTTGTGCCTTAGTTCACCGCAAAACCCAAGCACGTGCTCATCACGCCCAATCCCCAGTGTTTCACGAAGTGCCAACTGAGTACCGCTGCCTTCTGGAAGAAAAGTCTCTGGGTCAACAACATTACTTACGACCACGGGGTCAATTCGCTTTCCCAGCAACATCTCGATTTTCCCAGCCAACTCTTTCGATACACAACTGACAGTGGTAGCGCGCTGTAGCGTCCACATCAGGCGAGCAAAATCCCCGGGCGGGAACATCAGGCGATCGATGTCGTTTCCCCTAGCACTCACAGTAGAAGGAATCCCTGCGGTTTCCGCGAACACGACTGCCATGTACCCAGCTGGATAAACATAGTGCCCCCACGTTGCCGCATAAGCGGTGCTATTGTGCAACCACTCCAGCACATTAGACGTGTGCTGCATTGAGAGATCCATATTGGAAAACAACCCCAGCCGATGCAGCGTCAGCCGATTCATATCAGCATATGAGCGTGGGTCTGACGCACCTTGGAACGGTGGATGCTGCTCTGGATGCGAGCTTTCAAGCACCCCTGGAGATAGCGACTTGGTCCACGCCAACACATGAACATCCCACCCCAGATGCGTTAACGCAACAGCGGTGCGAAACGAGCTTCGCGCGACGCCACCAATATCCGGCGGAAAACGCTCGACAATCATTAATAGAACAGGCTTGTCACTCATTCTCATGCCTTTATTTGGTTTTACCGCACCAGTTTAATAACATCACACACTGTCGAGCCACAAACCGACTCGCCGGCTCACTTAATGACACGCGGTTCTTGAATAACTTTATGACTCACTGCCACATCATCACCCCTGTAGTCGCACAGGAATCTTATCCAAACCAACTTCTGAAGTGCGTCCTCAGCCACGACACTGATTGTGTGTCTGAGAGATCGTATTTCCGGGCGTCAACGGCATCGAGTCGCATCTTCTGTTTTGCATGAAACCGATAGGACTTTTCGTTTGGCTGATGATAGAACGCATCGCGTGACTTCTCAAAAGAGCGGGGCTTGGTCGTGTAGTCATCAGGACAATCTGGCCAGTACAACTCGGGGGCATAACGCTGCTCAGTCGAATCGAAAACCCAGCCTGATTCACAAAATTCAATTTCCTGTCCGGCTTCCATTCTTTTCTGGATCGAATCAAAGTCTCCACCAAAATTGCGATAGAATATTGCTTTTCTTTGCCGAGACACCAACTCACGCCGTGACCTTCGATTCCATGGATTTCCGTTGAATGCTCTTCGGTATTTGATCGGCTCCGGCCAGCGGTTGATTGTAGGGTGTTGGATGATCGTGTGGTCATTTCCCCAAAGACCTCGGGCAACGGGATGCGTCGTCTGGCGGTCATAGAATTCAAGCGGAACCTGATGAAAATCCAAGCCCACCGCATGAGCAAGAAAGTCCAGTACAAAGTCATCGGGATAGCGCGGATACTTTACTGCGTACTTCATCCACAAATCAATCATCTCCAAATGCCGCTCATCGAACATCAACACCCCTGATGAAAAACCGCTTGACTTACCAGCAGCATAGGTTGAAATCAACGGACCGTCCCACGTATCGGGAACGGGCCGAACGATGCGGCACTCAACATCCAACCAAAGGACACTACCGTAACGCTCAACCATCTCGCGGATAAATGAGATTTTGTAATCAAAAGCCTGAATCAACGTTTTGAACTCGCTCTCCACAGCCAGACAGTGCAATGGATATCCCAATCGCTCGCAGTCAGTCTTTAAGCCACTGGCGAAACAATTGAATGCGGGCGTATGGTACGTGATCACGGTAAATCGAGACATTCCATCACTCTCCTGCAGGGCCATACTGCAAGCGAGACAATAACTGACGGGCGCCGGGTTCAGCCAGTAACTGCTCAACTCGACTTCGTTGACTTTCCTGTCGCCACCGCCCAACAGAATCTGAGCTGATCGGTCTCGCTGAATCAGACCAGGCATTATTACTCAGGATGCTTGAATTCGCCGGGTAATTGTTCATTTGCTGAACAAATTCAAGTGATAGAAAATCAAGTATTGTTCGCACCGTTTCGCAATAGCGCATAACGAGGTCTTCATATCGAATGGTCATTACCTGTGGATGGCCGTCAAAAATCAAACCTGCCTCAACTTCCTCGGTCCAACGTCGCGGTGAAACCCAATAACTCCCGGGAGCATCTGGATGCACGGAGCACACAACATCTCGACCGTCACGAACAAGATGCAGGACACGCAAATTCGATCCAAAACTTTTTAGTATCCGACCAAAAAACAAGACGTTCTTTGGTGTTTTTTCACACCAGCATCGATACCGCGATCCCCCTTTGACACTACACAAAAGACGTTCAATCGCGGCGACATCCAATGCCGTCTTCAACGCGGGGTTTGGAGCATACGCCGTCGGACACAAAGCCTGCGTCTCAAATGGAACCGAGTAAATATCCGGGTGGCACGAAAGCACTGACAGTAGCAAAGTTGTACCCGATCTCGCACAACCACCTATCACAATTGGGTTCAATCGGGCAATTTTCCGTTTACTAAAGACGTGACTCACATCAATCACCACTTGCCCAATCAAATCACTAATCTGAAAGAAACCGCATCTTGGAAAATCAGCGAACGGCGGTCAACATCCTGCCGCGGATTGTGAGTGGAAACAAAGGCGTATCGTCTTATAAAATATACACCGTACTTTCCGTCCGCCCGCCTTTCATCATTTTACTATTTTCCCAAACAGAGCCTTCCCGGTTCTTGCCAATCTTTTCCCCTGCTCCGTCACACTCCAGTCACGTTGACGTGCTTCTCTGCCACGACGATTCAGCTGCACCTGAACAGCGGCTTGATAATCCTGCTCCAGACGAGCCACGACATGGGCGAGATTGTAATGTGTCTTCTCAGGTGCCAGGGAAATCGGAATGACATTTCCTAACGGCAGTAACTGGCGGTTGTACTGCAACGCCTCATTGATGGTGCACACTTTTTCCACACCTGTTTCACCAAGATCGTAGGGCGGATTCCATTCTGAAACCGGACTCAGCATATCAACATGGTTTAGCACACCAACCAGAACCGGTTTTTTTTTCTGCAGCGAGTCTTCTCCGCGGTAATATTTTTCGAATTGGGAATGCAACTCTGCGTCCAACGCACGGGCAGGTTGATTAGCCTGCAACATCCAGATCACGATATCGGATTCCGTCAATTCGGATACCAACTCATCCATTCTCGCCTTTCCCCCATCGATTGCCGGCAGTTCCACCAAATGCAGATGCTCTACTCCATCTATGGAGTAGGTATAGACCGTCGTATCCCCGACCACCGGAAGCACATCAACCTGCACAGTCACTTCACCACGCAAAGCATTTATCAATGACGACTTGCCACTGTTCTCCTGCCCAACCACAGCGATGCGTACGGGATCCAACGGCGATGCCATCCGTGAGCAATCTTCTTTTGTGATGTCGGCAGGCTGCAATTCTGCATCGTCAATATTAAACCTGCCGCTGTACAGATCCATTGAGACGGAAAGGACTTCCTGCAGGAACACTTTTTTGAGTTGCCACTGTGTCTCGAGACTCACTTTGGCAAACAATTCGCCCGTGATGTAATCACGAACTTCAGATGCAACCGCGGCAGCAGGATTCAACCAACGCACCCCACGCCAGAAATTCTTGGCCACGCGATATGTTTTGCCAACACGACCGATATTTTCTTGATTCTGAATGGCGTAACGAAGATGAGATACTTTCAAAGCTTCGACGAAGGGAACATGCGTCTGAAGTGTTCGCCGATAGCGACGACTCACTTCCTCAAACATCCTCAAAGAAGCAGGCACGGAAAAATCCCATTCCGTGCAACCGTATTCGTGAGCAGCCAACCGGACAATTTGGAGTGCATGCTCCTGCAGACCGCCCCACTCATCATTTACACGCAAACAATCATCAATTCTTCGATTTCCCCGTCCCCAAATTTCCTGCTCTCGGTCGGACCAATCTTCTGATGGCTCGACAATGGATTCGTCCTGCACGGAAACTTTGGCATCATGACGATGAAGCCACCACACTAGGATTCTTGTAATCAGAGTAACAACTGCCAGTACAGCCAAAAACCAAAGCAAGTACCCCTGCTGAAAGACAAAGTAAACTCCAACCGCAGCCAGCACCAAAACCGGCAGAGCAACGCTGACAATGAGCAGAGGAGCAATTTGACGGGATAGGATCGAATTCACTTTCACCTCATTCACTGCCTGTAGTGGTTCCGATCTCAAGTGCCTCTGACACGGCACTACTGCTTTGCTTACCACGATCCATTGCCCCACCATTGCCGGACACTTCCTGCCCCGCAAGTGTCTTCACACTGTCAAACGCAGAATAGAAAAGGGCCCGCAATTCTTCATTCGAGACATCTTCTTGATGGTGCTTGTGGTACATGTATTTGCATGCCACACGTCCGATGGCATAAGTGGTACAGAAACTCATCACAGCAGCGCTGGCAGCTCCCACCGTTTGCCCCCAGGCAGGCAAGAATTTGACGACTTGTCGGGTTCCAAACTTCATTGAATACCGAACCCCGATCCCAGCTCCTAAGGCTCCCAACAACTCCGCGAGGGCAGCTTTGTTCCAATTCAGATCGTAAGCATCAGCCAAATCTCTCAGCATCTTCCACTGAATCCCCGGTACAGCAACTAATCCTATCCCCGGGACAATGTCCGAGACACCCGATACCCCCGAGTACCATAGCACCTTCGTCTGCAGCTCATGAAACTTTCTCACCTCTTCATCGCTGCACTGTTTCTTTCTTAACAACACGGCAACGATCGGCAACATTTCTGACAACTCATTGAGCAGAGCTTCCATTCCATCGGTACCACCATTGGGCAACTTGAAGTCAACCATGATGGATTGAACTTCGTTACCAAACGTCTTGCTAACCTGATCGCAGTTGTATCGTACCAAACGCTCCCTTTCATGAGGGTCAGATATCACATGCGAAGCTGTATGAACGAGCAAGCAATTACAGATTTGTTGGCTGGCTTTGATTTGTTGTATTGCACGAAGTGTGTCACTCTGTTCGGTATCCCCCACCTTCATGACAAGAATCAGGGCATGCCCTTGACGCGTGCAGACCTCAATGTCCGCGGTTGCATCGTATCCAGATTCCCCCAATCCTCTCGTGTCCAAAAACTGCAATAGCGGCTTAGCTTCAGGGAATGCAAATTGCTTAGATGTTTGAGTGCAAGGTCGAAATCCTTTTCCGATTTCTGCTTCCGTGTTACCTGTAACCGCCTGAACCAAGGTCGACTTACCAGCCCCCGTTTTACCAAGCAACCAGAGCGTGGGCAGATGCGTGTTGTGATACTGAGACGCCTGATTGATCAAACGATCTTTCACAGCATCAGACCGAAAGATCTGTCCAATGTTTTCAAATAGGCTCATTTCTGATGATCTCTTGTGCGCATGGCATCCTGGGCAATCTCGTTCCTCGCCACACCATGCTGACCAGACTGCCGGGAACCTTTTCCTACTAAAATGCAGCGCAAATTTCTTAGTGAGATCGCTCATACGAGTCAAAGGCACAAAAACCTGATCAACCGAGCGGTACTTGCCAGTGTTACCGCAAAAATAAAGATCGGAAACCCACGATGCTCAACCCACCTGATCGCAATACAGCACACGCGTGTCTTATTTTGCGAGTGCTGGATCATGCACAAGGGAAAAAACACGTGTTTCACCATTCAAATCAAAGAAATTCAGGTGGCATTCCATTTGCAATGTTACCAAAGCAGGGAAACTGGGAGAATCAGATATCTGGTTGAGTTAACGGTCCTTCACCACTGGCAGCGGTAAGTTGGTGATAATTGAAGTAACCCAAATTTTCACCAAAGGCAAGAGTCATGAACAAACGCAGCTTGAACCTCCCCTACTTCTACCCATATTCACTTCTTGTATTTTTGGCACTCGGATTTGCGTCCAGCGCAAACGCTGCCGGCGGATTCTGGCAAGTCGAGGGGCAATTGAACAACATCGACAGCTCAGGAATCAACGTACGCGAATGCAGTCAGTCGAACACCACTTTGCGATTTCGAAGCCGCTGGTCCAACGGGCAAGGTTGCATCGCAGGTACCGAAGGGGAATGCCCATGGGGAGTGTGGTGGGGAATGACAACAACCAACGCTTCCGGACGATTCAACAAGACAAGCCCATTTCTTATCGAGCTGGCTCGAAAACGTGATATGCAAGTCCAATATCGAGCTCAAGGCGGTGTATGGAGAACGATCGCAGTCGTCTCCGACGTGAGTGGTGCGTCACCGCACCAGCAGAATGGAAACGTATGGAGCTTCGACTTGGGAATTCTGAAAACGAATGCCTTCCAATGCCCGACCATTCTCGTACCGGGAAGACAGAACAATGCACCAGCCTTGCAACCTGTTGCAGACCCGAACCCTGATAACGGCCCAAAGATCAAAGCAGTGGGACAAAATGGACCGGTCAACGAAAGTACAACAGCAACACCATCCGTAAAGATATTGGAAATACCTTGCGGAATGGAACATCGTAATAACATCAACTACGATCTCGCGTTTGAAAGCACAGTGGTCCGGCATCGCGATAACAAACCGGATGCTCCGATCGAGCGCATCACCTGGGAGGTTGTGATTCGCAATCATGGAACAGTGACCTACCAATCATCAGGTAAATGCCGGACCATTGTAAGGATGAGCGTGTACATTCCAGAACTGAATGCTACCCGAGTCTACGAACTCACATTGCGAGGTAGCATCGGACCGGGTCAATCACGAAAGTTCACCTCAAACTCCGGTAATCTGGGAGAGATTTCAGAGGCATCATCGACCTCTTACAACCTGAAATTTGAAATCGATCCCGAAAACAAGGTGATGGAATTGGATGAGGCGAATAATATTCAACCCGGTTGCTATACACCGTCGACTGGAAATTATGTTGACACCGTGTGCGGTTAAATCCAACGGCCATGATTTTGATTCACTTGGTTGCCCTGAACTCACCGAGCGCCAGACCATAGTTTGACACTGTCTGTCCATGCCTGCCTGTATAAATCGGCCAACGACTAGTCTTTAAGCAGGGTGCACTCGCCACAATTTTGACAAACGTCACTTTTTGGATCCATCGACTTACCGCATCCTGCACAGGCATTCAACAGATGTGTTTTTTCCGCGGCTCGGACCTTCTGAAAGATACCTTTTAGAGTGCGCCAAGGTCCGTCTTTTGAAAGAGAAACAAGATCCTGTTCTAAGAGTCTGCCCGCCTTAACCCCCGACTTAATTTCGGATCCTGAAAAGGGACCACTTATTCTTCCTGTTCGCTTGATGTAGTACTTCATCCGACACCCCCAAAATTCCTCAGGTCACGCTGATTCGACATGCGAATTCAACGTCATTCTGCCAACTCTCCCGGCAGAGTCACCGCACGACTGAATTACCAAGCGTTATTGCATAGATAATTGCTTACAACGAACCATCATGGGCGGAAAGAAACCCACCGCGAGTTCCCAATAGTAAGATCGAAACGGCGTAACACGAAGTAGGTATTACTCTGAAAACGCATCGGTTTCACCTGACACGGATTCCGCGATGGGAGCCTTCAGCTCTGCTGCAGAACCATCTGACCGCAATAAAAACTGCAACTGGTGCGGTTCCTCATTAATAGAGCAACGCAAAAACTGCGAAAAGCACACTTCTTTGCCACGCACAGAACAAAACAGTCTGGCTCTGAGATATACCACCTGCGTCCCCTTTAGCAAAGGCAACACCGACCTTCGACGATCAACTAACGGAACACCAGACTCACTGTGGAAAACAACATGCCACAGTTTTCCGTCACGTGAAATTTCGAATGTGCCCTGAGCCAGCGGATCAAAAACAGGAAAATAGTGTTCGTTGTAGACCCAAATGAATTGCCCAAAATCAATGATCGACTCGATGGGTGCCGGCAACTCAAGACGATATTCTACTTCAGCCCATTCATTGAGCTTCTCCGGAGTCCAGTAATGCGTGTCATCTTCCTCACGATAGAGGACTGCATTTGTTGTCCTGAACGGTGCTGGCTCAGGCTCACCTCGCAAATCCAAAATGGTAGAATGCAGTTCTGTTGCAGGCTGATTACTTGCCTCATCTCCAACGTTTTTCTGCGGCAGCAAATTGCAAACCACCCTCAGTCCATGAGATGAAACCCTTCTCTGTTGATCAGCCGCCACTTCACAAAGTCCAGAGCGACAGCCACTCGCACTGCCTGCCCATGAACCACCACACCATCCCCAATCAACATTGGACTTCTCACCATCTGGCAACACTGAATCCCAAAGATCACCCAAAAGACAGAACTCGCTGACATTGCCGTGCATGTCATACAGCCCCCAAGCGTTGGCTCGCTTTGCTCCAACAACATGCGAGGATCCCGCATTTCCGCGATACCATGCATGCTGATTAATCAGCCAATCTTCCTCGCCAAAGCTAAATGTCGTTGTAGTCCCAGATCGACATGCGTACTCCCACTCAATAGTGGTGGGAATCCGGTAAACACGACCGGCATTTTTTTCCACAGGGCGTTCAGAGAGCCGACGGCAAAACTCGATTGCATCAGCAAACGTGAGATTCTCGACAGGCATGTTATCGCCGTTGAAATGACTTGGATTTTCGCCCATTACCTCGCTATATTGCTGCTGCGTCACCTCGTAAACACCGATGTAAAAAGGTTGTTTGATTGCAACAACTTGGCTGACAAAATATTTTTCACCGTTGATTTGGCATGCCGTATTCATCTGAAACTGCCCCTCTGACACTACATTCAGTTGCATTCCAATGTCGTTGGTTAAATCTCCGAGAGAGCTTGAGTCACCCTGACTGGGGTCCGAAACGATCCACCGAAAAAGGAAAAGAAGCACGAACACAGCCAACAAAAACAGAACAGAGTACCGACGTAAAACCGCACTAGTCCTGCGCATGCCAGTTGCAGCTGTCGTGGTCAATGAATGATCCAACGACGTAGGATTCCCCGATTGAGTCCGCAACGTTTGCTTTATGTTTTGCAAGGTATGCAGAACTTCGGCTGCATTTTGAGGACGACCAGCTGGATCATGCGCGATCATCTTGTCAGCAAGTGCCTGCACTTCACACTTCACGAGTGAAGCATCGTTTATCGACGCTTTATCGCTAGCTCTCGCCAACAGAAACAGGAACAACTTTCCCGCAGCAAATATATCACTGCGTTGATCCACTCTACCAGCATCTTGTTGCTCAGGTGACATGTAACCCACCGTCCCATAGTGCACTCCACCACTGCTGGTCACTGCGTCTTGCCTGATCGCAAGACCGTAGTCGATCAACTTGGTGACACCATTTTCCAGTAGCATGATATTTGCTGGCTTGATATCGAGATGCAGATAGCCATTTCCATGAAGATGCAAGATCGCTTCGCTGACCCCGATCATCACGTCAAGCAATTGATCTACGGTGCTAAGCTGATCTTTTCTGGCCTGCGATTGCAACGAAACACCGGTTAGCAACTCCATCACAAGAAACAGATAGCCTTCATACTCGAGCGCATCGTAAGCCCGCACCATATTGGGGTGTTCGAGCTGCCCCAATGTTTCAATTTCCCGCAGGAAATTTTCATAGAACAAAGGGCTGTCTTGCTGATTACGACGAATCACCTTCACGGCGACTTCTCGTTTGAGCCGTGAGTGCGTTGCCTTGTAAACCTCGCCCATTCCGCCTGGGGCAATCAATCCGTGCAGCTCATATTGCCCGACTCGACACGGCGTCGAAAACAACGCTGTCTGCTGGGCAAGTTCATACGATTCTGGTGACAACCATCCATCAGAATTCGTGGATTCGAGCACCCGTTCTGCCTGAAGCATCACACCGGCCGCCTCAACGTCATCAAGCGTCAGTCGCGCAAGTCGACATTCCAACCATGCAGTTTGCTGAGTAATTTCTGCCAGCGTGCCACTGCATTTCTCACAGGAATCCAAGTGCTCGCGGACTTCTTGCAAATGAGCGTGCAAAACCCCCGTTGCCATCCGCGTCAGATCCGTGTGAGTGGGGCACTCTGGATTTTCCATTTTTGAAATAACCGAAAAAGTGTCTTAAAAACCTTATGCTTCTTTCCCCATCTATCGAAGCACCGTAACACCCTCCGGAAAATTGTTTACGAATACTGATTCACACAAGTAATCACTTCTCATACTGACTAGCTGAGTCGACGAACATTCGACGCAGCCGTTCGATCACACGGGCCTTTGCTACTCTAACCCCAGCCGATGTGACCCCAAACTGCTCTGCGATTTCAGAAGTTGGCACCTGCTCAATCGTACTGAGCCAGAACATTTGCCATGTTCGTTCAGCAGTGGATTCACGGATCAAGTGAAGAGCTCTTGCTTCAAGCTCCTTTAATGCCACCTCTTCAGCCACAAGTTCAGCTGGATCCCGCTGCTCGGGCGTCTCAACAGCTAACACGAGTTCAGGCGGCGCAATTTTATCATTCGCATACACCCGAAAATAATCAGCAACGCGTCGATTCACGATGGTTCGCAGCCAGCCACGGAAACTCCCGGATTCAAATTTGTGACGACGAAACTCTCCTATTCCCAAAAAAATTGATTTCAGACATTCCTGCAGAACGTCGTCTTGGGCGGCGGCAGGCACTTGCTTGGAATTAATCCAAAATCGCAGTAGGGGCGAGTAAACCAGCACAAAGCTACGCCAGCGATGTGCGGATGGAGCCTGCAACTCGAGAATCATGCTGGACCGAGTGGACCATTGACAACCTGTGTTCACAGCAGACGAAACAGGTCCAGTCCCTCCGCCAAGCCCCTCTGTTGATCCCACCATTAAAATCGTCCGTTCCTGTACCGATCAATGCTGCCCAGATTTCGAAACACAGAGCATATTTCACGCCGCTTTGATCACAACGCACTCACAATTGCCTCGTTCACCGCTTCCCGCAAGTATCTCCGACAAGCCAGTGAAGCCATGTTGCCCTGAACAAATTATACCACAGATGATGAACCGACATAACAAGAAACGCCGCTGCTGCCCGAGGGCAAGGCTCGCTTCTCTCATTGTGTAGTGGCACTAACGAGGTAGGGTGCAATTTTGGACCTCAAGTTCACAAGCAGATCCTGATGCACTGCCTGCCCTGCCAAATTCACCCACTCACGAGGATCTTTTCGCAGATCGTACAACTCTTCAGAACCGTCCGCGTAACGGATAAATCGCCAACGATCAGTTCTTAGCGATCCGTTACCTGGGCCAAACATCGTCACCGAAGAACGTGCCCACGCAGAATCCGGTGATTTCAACAATGGAACCAATGAGTGCCCGTCAAGTTGGTGCGGTGGATTTTTCAGACCACACATTTCGATCAACGTGGGATAAATATCAATCAGATTAACCGGTCGGTCACAATGCTCGCCTGCTTTTGAAAACTCGCGATGACTGGAACGCGGTGGCACAAAAATCAAGGGAACACGAGTCGATCGTTCCCATCCCGTCCACTTGCCCCAATGCTGTTTTTCTCCAAGATGCCAACCGTGGTCAGACCAGAGCACAATGAGCGTATTATCGGCCATGGAAGACTCATCGAGCGCGGCCAACAGACGACCTATCTCATGATCAACATAGCTAACGCAAGCTAAGTAGGCCTCGACCGCAGCACGCCATTGCCGGAACTGAAGTACAGTCGCATGCGTTCCCGAGGTGACAGGTTCGACTGCCCATTTTCTTGCAACACTCTTCAGATCATCCAAGTCATCTTCCAACACCGGCGGCAAGCTCGCCGGATTCATTCGGAATCGCTCAAAAAAACGCTTGGGTGCCCACAAGGGCTGATGCGGACGATAATAGCCGACAGCCAGAAATAGTGGCTCTGTCGACCCAGCACCCAGTTGCTTGATTGCCCAATCAGTGATTTTAGTATCACCAAAATCTTTATCTGGAACATCGAATGCCCCCCAATCAAATGACTCTCCCTTGGGATCATCCGGTGTCCGGTCAGAAGGCATACGATTAAGCGGCAAGACATACTGTTGTTTACGCAAAGTTACCACGTGACGTGGGTTATCACTTCCCTTACTGCGCAACTCATCGGGCGCGTACTCAACCGCCTCAGATGTCAGTGGACTCCAACGCTGGTCCACGTTAAAAAACTTTTGAAAACAGGATTTATTGGGTGCCAACTTCCCAGCACCCAAAGTCCTGTATCCGGAACGACTGAATGAATCAGGCAGCAGGAACGCATCACGTCGCAAGCGAGTCAACTTTGGCCCATCATTTGACCAGACGCCCGTATTCTGTGGCATTTGCCCAGTAAACAGAGAAGCTCGCGAGGGCGTGCATGCAGGTGCTGCACAATGAGCATTTGAGAACACCATTCCTCGTCGAGCCAACTCATCTATGTGCGGGGTATCAGCCTGCGGATGCCCTCCGAGACACCCCACCCAGTCATTTAAATCGTCGACAGCAATGAACAACACGTTTGGCTGATCGCTGGCATTTAGTTGACAGCAGCATGCAAAAAAACACGCAAGCGTTATCAAACAGAGACGCAACAAAAGCATAAAACATCCCAGCGGAACCCAACAGACAACCAATCACCACAACGGCAACGCCTAAATTCCAACCATCGATATCAGATAAAAACTCAGCACCGACTGGTGCCGTCATTTTAACACACCGAAAGTACGATTACGAACATCCACCCACCCTTCGCTGGCCATGATTTCGTCACGTCAAACGCATCGTCGTTGACTCGCAAACTTGCACACTAATCACGATTTACATAGCTCGGCGTTCAACATTCCCTACCGATGGACCACTCGACCAGACAACGAGAGGCAGCGATCGCTCAAGTCGACTACAATTCTTCATTGAATCGCACAAAACTGGCAATGCTGAAACTGGCACCTCAAAAAAGTGTTCGCTCTGCCCGCGACTGACAATCGTCCAAAGACGTTCGAACATACACAACTGACCATCCGCCCCATGACCGCGTCTCCATTTCATCGCCATCGCACGATCATCGCATGGTTGACTTGCTGCATCCCGTGGATGTTGGCAGACTCCGGAATGGGGCAAGAGGTGCCGTCGGGGCAATGGAAGCGAAACGGTTTGGCGAGTGAACGTTTCACAATCAACGGTACTGGTGGACGCAACAACCCACTGCGCAAGCCGCTTGAGTCGCCATTTGATGGCAGCGAACTTTTTGTACGCTTCAATCTGCGTTACGACTTGAATAGTCTCGATTCTCCACCTGAGGCAAGTGGAGAATTCTTCGTTCTGTGGCTCGATAAAAGCGAAGGCGTTGACAGCAGTCCCCATGCCGCAAACATCCCCAACATTGGGATCCACGTTCAAGGCAATCAGAATCGCTTTATGATTCGGTACAACTCAACGAATCAAAAGTTCGCGGAACCGCTCGTAGGAGATCGAAACTATACAATCGTAGCTCACCTGTCGAAATCATCGCCTAAAAAGTCGGAACCTTTTGATCAACTCAGCTTGTGGATCGATCCACGCGGGACACAAGAACTTAATCCAGACATTTCAATCCAAAACCGAGCCTCGGTTTCCAAAATCCAATGGGTTGGTTTTTCTACTGGAGTGAAAACCGAGATCGAAGATCAAATCGACGTATGGGATGTCCGACTAGCGAAATCGTGGCAGGAAATCATGGACTTGCCTGTGGAACCGGCGGATCCAAATTACGCACCCGACATGCAAAAGCCACCCGCTGAAAAAACGATCAGCTTTCGCCAACACATCCATCCCATCCTTAGCAAGCACTGCTACAGCTGCCACGCCGGCGAAGATGCAGAAAAAGGAGTTCGACTAGATACACTCGATGAAGTAATACAACACGTATCACCGCTAAGACATGCCGACAGCCAACTTTACAAGGTGCTCGCTGCTGGAACGATGCCGCCCGAAGGTCAGTCATTATCCAGCAGTGAGCTTCAGCAGCTTGCTGCTTGGATCGACGAAGGGCTTGACTGGGACTTGAGCCTGCTTCCTGCTCCAATACCGGTTAGTGATCACTGGGCCTTTCAACCGATCACCCGACCAGTAATTCCGACAGCAAACACGGCCGATCAGTCACCAGCTCAATTTTCTCAATGGGTGCGCAATCCCATCGATGCATTCATTGCGGCCAAGCACGCTTCAACTGGCCTGACCCCCAACGAGCCAGCAGATCCACGAGCATTGCAACGTCGGCTTTCGCTGAATCTGCACGGCCTTCCACCAAAGCCCAACAGCCAGCCTCACGACTTTGATATCGACAGCATGCTATCAGTGCCAAGCTACGGGCAGCACTTTGCGAGGCATTGGCTGGACATAGCGCGCTGGGCCGAAAGCAATGGGCACCAGCACAATCGGGATCGCAAACATGCGTGGCGTTATCGCGATTGGATAATCAACGCATTTGCAAACGGAATCCCCTTTGACCAGTTTCTTCAGGAACAGCTCGCAGGCGATGAGATGCCTCACTCGAGCCCATCTCAGTTGGTTGCAACTGGATTCCTTGCTGCCACTCGGTACAGTGGGAATGAACTGGACAAGCAGATTCAACGCAACGACATTCTCGTCGACATCACGAACACCACTGCTTCTGCTTTTCTTGGACTCACATTCGAGTGCGCCCAATGTCACTCGCACAAATTCGACCCGATCTCAATCCGGGACTACTACCGATTTCAGGCCTACTTCGTTTCTGGCCAACCTCAGAATCTGGTCATGGGAAACGACGCTGCCTCGCTGCAAATCGCAGAGAAGCGCTGGCATCTGTTCGAGGAGGTTGAACAACGCTTGCTAAGAACACGTCGCAAGCAGGGTTATCCAGAGCCAATTCTGGTCACACCGACAAACGTAGCAGCCCAAATGCGGCCTGCGGAACGCGAGGAATTCAAAAAACTCAACGCCAAGCTATCAGAGTTTGATCAAACGTGGGGTTTCTACTCACCGTCAACTTCATCCACACGCCTGACGGTCGCGCCACACGAAATGCGATGGCAATTGCCTCAAAACCCCTCTTTGTTAAGCAGGCTACGAGGAGCCATTTTGATTCGGGGCGACCTTCGTTCACGCGGTCCTGAGGTCAGCCCCGGATGGCCGCTGATATTTGGTAATTCCCCTTCCGATAATCAAACACGCAAAGACTTGGCAAACTGGCTCACTGGCAACCAGAACCCTCTGACTGCACGGGTTTGGGTCAACCGAATCTGGCAATGGCATTTTGGACGTGGTCTGGTCGAAACCAGCAATGACTTTGGCACAAAGGGCCAACCACCCTCACATCCAAAGTTACTTGATTTTCTGGCATCGGAATTGATGGAACATGACTGGGATACGCAACATGTACAGAAATTGATTCTCCAATCTGCCACGTACCAATTATCAGGTCACGACTCGTTAAAAAGTTCAAAAATCGATCCGGACAATCGCCTCTACTGGCGGTGGACCCCACGCCGCCTGCATGCTGAGGCAATTCGCGATTCCATCCTGGAAGTCAGCGGTCAGTTGGATCACCGCCATGGGGGCCCCAGCAGCTCGCATGACTCGCACCGAAGAAGCATCTACCTGGCACAAAAGCGAGACAAGTTACCTGACCAACAGGTTCTGTTTGACAGCGCAAACGGCATCATCACCTGTTCACGCCGCCGCACTTCGACAACGGCCTTGCAACCGCTGTGGCTGATGAACAGCGAATTGGTTCAGACTGCTGCAAAGAAGCTTGCGGAGCGTGCAGGCAACGTCGAGACTGCAATCCAGATTGCATTTCACCGAGGGGGAACTCGCGATGAGCTACAAATTCTAGGGCAATTGGCAAAGGACTACGGGCTTAGCAGCGCGTGCCTTGCGATCTTGAACTCCAGTGAGTTTCTTTACATTCCATGACACCCCCATCCTTCCTGTTGAACCGGCGAGACTTCGCCGTGACTGCTGGCCTTGGTGCTAGCTCCATCGCGTTGCGCTCGTTGGCTGATGATGATGCTGGTCAAACAGGGCGTGCCCCAGCCCCACATCACGAACCAAGTGCTCGTCATGTGATTTTTCTATTCATGTCAGGCGGTCCGAGCCAGGTTGACACCTTTGACCCCAAACCAGATTTGGCCAAACTTGCAGGCCAGAACGTTCCTGAATCACTGGCCAAAAATGTTCCACGAATCAAACGCGCTGGACTCTCGAATTTGCTTGCCTCACCATGGAAATTCAAACAACAGGGAAACGCAGGAGTTGCCGTATCAGAGCTATTGCCCGAGCTCGGAAAACATGCCGATGACTTGTGTGTAATTCGGTCCATGACACACAGAAACCCAGTGCATGGTCCTGGGGAATGCGTGGCATTAACGGGAACATCGGTGGGTGATCGTCCCAGCTTGGGATCGTGGTCCATTTATGGACTTGGAAGCGAAACGCAGGAATTGCCAGCCTTCATCGCGATGAATCTGCATACCGACGGAATGCAATTCCCACAGGCAGCTGGATGGAACCCTGGATTTCTGCCCTCGAAGTATCAGGGAACACTGGTTGATCCGGCGAAAGGAATTCTGCATGCCAAACTTCCTAAGGATGTCAGTACTACCCAGCGTGAGCAGGAACTGCAGGCGATTCAAGCCATGAACCGCAAGTTTTACTCATCCACCAAACTGAATGAACTTGAAGCCCGCATACGCAGCTACGAAACAGCCTTCAAGATGCAAACATCGGCACCAGAACTATTTGAGGTTTCTCAGGAGACAGCAGAAACACAGAACCTGTACGGGTGCAACGACGACAAAACACGCGAGGTTGGGCGTGCATGCCTGTTGGCACGGCGAATGGTTCAGCGAGGAGTCCGGTACATCCAGATTCGTGTCGGGGGTTGGGACGCCCACGGCAACCTGAAGGGGAACCATGACAAGATGGCGGCGCGCACTGACATACCCATTGCGGGGTTATTGTCGGACCTGAAGCGAACTGGCCTCCTGCAGAATACGTTGGTTGTTTGGGGGGGCGAGTTTGGCCGCACGCCAACCATGGAAGGCCGATCAGGAGGAAGAGATCATTCTCCATCGGCGTACACCACTTGGCTTGCAGGCGGGGGAACCCGAGGTGGACAAACGGTCGGACGCACGGACCCAATCGGATACACGGTTACCGAGCGACCAGTGAAGCCACTTGATCTGCACGCCACCATTCTTCATGCACTCGGAATCGATTCAGAACAACTGGTCTTTGACCATCACGGTCTACAAGAGAATCCACTCGGTGTGACGGGCGGTAGCGTTGTTCGTGAAGTCTTCACGCACACGTGACACTGTATCAAATGAAAGAGACATTTCTCGCACTTCAAAGCAGATCATCTATTCGCCAAACCGGTTGGCGATCACTTCTGTTTCTGAATGCCACGCCAACACGCTCACCACTAACATGACCAAACCCGGCTACAATCAGCCCGTGCAAAAGAAACCAGAACAGACAGTTTCCGCAACAAAACCCTTGATCGAGGGCCGAGTGGATCCGTTGCTTGGGGGTGGCCTTTCGCTTGCCATCGCCATCGTGGTGATTATATGGGGATCCTTCAGTGAAACGAAGATGAACTCAGCTCTGGGGTTCATCGTGGCCTATCTGTTTACTGACTTACTGATCAACAGTCCCCACTTCATGGCGTCCTATCGAATCCTCTACTCCAAGAAGCGGAACATTCGCAGGCATCCATTTGTAGCCCTAGCTTTACCAGTGTGTGCAATTTCCTTGCTGGCCTACGTGTGCTACTGGGGCCCCTTGAATACAACATCCGATCCAAAATCGGGCGTTTCTCAACCTGGCGTTATGCTTGCGTTGACTTATCTGGCCCCGATCTTTCTTGGATGGCATTACGTGGGACAGTCATGGGGAACGACAGCGTGCTTTGCTTATTTGGCAGGCTTTCGAATGAATCCCTCGCAGCGGAAACTGATACGTTTCGGCTTCCTGTCGTTATTTGTTTATCACCTGACATGGGCCTGCGCTTCCATGGAAATACTGGAGCAATTATTTCCACAACAGCGGGCAGGTGAATTCATGATAAAAGCACTGATGTCAGTTTGTCGCGTCTTGGTGTTAGCCTCTTTCTTTGCAGGCCTGTGGGGGTTCTTTCAAATTTCGCAGGAGTACAAACGGCGTATTCCGGCCACCGTATGGCTACCTTGGGTTGCTACCTACAGTTGGTATGTGATGGTGGACG
>Ga0315321_10000525_pt1 | contig 28475 bp, 30 predicted proteins | sample M180m21515metaG_FD_203464 | JGI IMG/M metagenome (GOLD analysis project Ga0315321, IMG submission 203464) | Ammonia-oxidizing marine archaeal communities from Monterey Bay, California, United States - M1 80m 21515 | ecosystem: Environmental > Aquatic > Marine > Intertidal zone | place: USA...
CCCGTATATTTCCGCCAATACCGACAGCGCATAGGCTTCGGCCGATCCGACCCGGGCTTCGGCGCGTGCGAAATCTGCCTGGGTCATGCTGCCTTCTGCGAGGCGGGGGCGGCCGCGTGGTGTTTTCTCTGCCGCCAGTATCTTGAAGTCTTCCAGCATCGCCCGGGCCAAGCCTAAAGCCACGCCTGCCACACCAACGGCATAGAGCCCTTGCATGGTGAAGGCGTATAGTGGTCCAGATATCTCCCGTTCTTCTGGATGCTCGCGAGTGGAAGAAAACGCCTCGGGAACGAATAGGTCTCGTACTGTGTAGGAGTCTGAGGCTGTACCGCGCAGCCCAATCGGGTTCCACACATCATGGCGCTCAGCTTGGTCTAGCGGAAATAGCCAGGTGCGGATCAGCGGTTTGCCTTGAGCATTCAGGCGTGCCGCGCCATCAGCCTCGAAGACAGGTCCGTGTGCGCCCATCCAGGTTGCTTATCGGCACCCACTGGCGAAATCCCATGTGCCATTAATGAGATACCCGCCCTCGACCACTTTCGCGCCCTGGCCGTTCGGTGGACCCCAGGCGATCAAAGCCGCTGGATCGTCGAAGATCAATCGTGCAGACGCTTCCGGCAGAAACGGCGCGATCAGCGCGGCGCTGTTCGCAACAAACACATTCCAAGCGACAGACCCATCACCCTTCGCCAGGGCAATAACGGCCCGTAGATACGTCCCCGGCTCAATTTCCCCGCCACCATACATCTTTGGCAGCAGCATGCGCAGCATGCCAGATTCGACAAGCGCCTCATTCACTGGGGCTGGAAACCGCCGTGTGCGTTCAATCTCGTCAGCCTTGGTTGCGAGCAGCTTGGCGACTTGGATAGCTTCTGTAACCGCGTCTGATAGCACGGGGTTAGTCGCCAACAGCGCCCTTAAACGCCTCCAGCGCTTTGATGTGGTCCTGGAATGTCAAAAGCGGATACATCGGATACAGCATGGCCATTTGGGCACCAAGTTTGGCCCAGGCGTCCGCCGCTTGGGACCATTTATCGGGGTCAAAGGTGTCGGCGCGGAGCCAGGTTTCTAGGCCAAATTTGGATTTGTCGCGCCCGAATTCATCCAGCCAGCCGTTCAGTTTTACCACACATTCCGCTGCTTTTTCGTTGGGCGGCATGATGGGCATCCAGCCGTCGCCAATGCGGGCGGCGCGCTTAATGACGGCATCTGCGGACCCGCCAAACCAAATTGGGATCGGCTTCTGCACTGGCCCTGGCATGATGTTGATTTCGCTGAACTCGTGGAATTCGCCCTTAAAGCTCACAAGCTCCTCAGACCAGAGCATGCGCAGCACTTCCACCTGTTCCGCCTGCTTGCGGCCACGGGTGCGCCAATCGGCTTCCAGTGCCTCATACTCCACATGGTTCCAGCCAACACCAATGCCGAGGCGCAAACGCCCGCCTGAAAGCAAATCCGTTTCCGCCGCCTGCTTCGCGACAACGCCTGTTTGCCGCTGGGGCAGGATCAGCACGCCGCTGGAAAGGCGGATAGTGCTGGTGCATGCAGCCAAAAAACCAAGTGTCACAAACGTTTCGTGGAAGTCCTCATCCGCTGCGTAGGTCGGCGTCCAGCCGTCGCGAGGGGATGCGCCGAATACGTGGTCAGGCACTTCGATATAGCTGTAGCCCAAGTCTTCTGCCGCTTGCGCCCAATCCTTAATCTTAGCGGGATCATTGCCGATGGTGCGGGTGGGGAATTGAGCGCAGATTTCCACGGGAGCTTATCCTTTGGCGAAAAAGCGGTTTGAAGGGCGCGGTAGGCCCAGGTTTTCCCGCAGCGTAGCGCCTTCATAGGCCGTGCGGTAGACGCCACGCCGCTGCAATTCCGGCACGACCTTATCGACAAAATCATCCAGACCTGCAGGCAAATAGGGGAACATGACATTGAACCCGTCAGACCCACCTTCCATCACCCAGGTCTCCATTTCCTCCGCGACCGTTTTAGCCGTGCCGACGAAGGCATTGCCGGAATAGCCGCCGAGACGCCCAGCGAGTTGGCGGACGGTCAGGCTTTCCTCGCGCGCCAGCTTCTTCACGCGTTCCTGGCCAGATTTGCTGGCATTGGTTTCAGGCACGTCTGGCAAAGGGCCATCTGGGTCAAACTGCGAAGCGTCGTGGCCAAGGGAGATGGAAAGGGAGGCGATGCCGCTGTCATAGTGGACGAGGCTATCCAGCAACGCCCGCTTCTCCCGCGCCTCATCCTCACTATCGCCAACGACGACGAGCGCGCCGGGCAGGATTTTCACGTGGGCTGGGTCCCGGCCTGCGGTTTTGGCACGACCCTTCACGTCACTATAGAAGGCTTGGCCATCCGCCAAATTGCGGTGTGAACAGAACACCATTTCCGCCGTTTCCGCCGCCAACTGCTTGCCCGCTTCAGAAGCACCAGCCTGCACGATCAAGGGCCAGCCTTGGACGGGCCGTCCAATGTTCAGCGGTCCGCGTACTTCAAAGAATTCGCCTTTATGGTCAAGCGTGTGGAGCTTCTCAGGCTCAAAAAATACGCCGCTCTCAACGTCCCGCGTGAAGGCATCGTCGGCCCAGCTGTCCCAAAGGCCGGTGACAACGTCATAGGCCTCCCGCGCGAGGCGATACCGCTCGGCGTGGTCCATCTGGTCGGTCATGCCAAAATTCTTGGCGGCATCCGGGTTGGATGTGGTCACGATATTCCACCCGGCCCTGCCATCGGAGATATTGTCCAGCGACGCAAACCGCCGCGCAATCATATAAGGCGGCTCAAACGTCGTGGAGGCAGTTGCAATCAGCCCCAGATGCTTGGTGTGCATCGCGAGCGCTGGCAACAGCGTTAGCGGGTCAAAGGATGTGACCGTGGCGGAGCGTTTCAGAGCATCCATGGGCATATTTAGGACGGCCAGATGGTCAGCCATGAAGAAAGCGTCGAACAGGCCTTCCTCCAGCTTCTTGGCGTAGCTGATGAGCGCTTCCAGATTAAAGTTCGCATCCGGTGTGCCGCCCGGATAGCGCCAAGCGGCGGTGTGAATGCTGACGGGCCGCATAAAAGCGCCGAGTTTCATTTGCCGCTTGGTCATGGTGTTAGCCTTTTACACGCTCTGCAATCGCAAGAATACGGTCCATTTCACGCAGAACAGGTCGCTCTATGAGTTTGCCGTCAATGACAACCAGGCCCGTATCGGCTTCGCGGAATGTATCAACGATGCGGCGCGCGCGGGCGACAGTGGCGTCATCCGGCGTGAACACTTCGTTCAGCGCTGCGATCTGCTTTGGGTGAATGGAGCCTTTGCCAGAAAACCCAAGGTCCCGCGCCAGTGTGGCTGCTTCGACCATGCCTTCGGGGTCTTCCAGGTCCAGGAACGGCACGTCAATCGCATCCACGCCAATGCTGGCGGCTGCGTGGACAATGCGGGAGCGGGCGTAGAGCAGCGGCTCCCATGCGTTGGCGCAGCGGAGTTCCGCCGCCATATCCACGCCTCCAAAAAACAACGCATCAATCCGGTCGCTGGAGCGGGCGATGTCATGCACGGCCTCAAGCGCAGGATTGGTTTCGATGATGACGTGAAGGCGCGTGTCGTGGCCGCGTTCTGTGAGTAGGTCATCCAGCCATTTCACCTCATCCGGCGAGCGGACTTTGGGCAGCATCAGCGCGGGCGGCGGGGTATCAGTCGCCAAGACGGCCTGCACATCCAGTAGCCCGAACTGCTCGCGTAGGCAGTTGATCCGAACGATGCGTTCAACGTCATCATCCGCTTGCGGTTCCTCAAATAGCTTGATGGCGTTGGCGCGGGCAGCGGCTTTATCCTTTGGTGCAATGCCGTCTTCCAATTCTATGCACACGATATCGGCGCCAGAGGCCAGTGCCTTTGGGTACATTGCCGGATTGAGGCCAGGGGAGAAGATGAAGCTGCGGCGGGGTCGGACACTTGTGGTCGACATGGGGGAGCGTATTCCTGGATTGAGTGTTGGTCATGCTCAATCTAGCGGCATACGCCAGCGCTGGCGACAGGCTGAGATTACTTCAGCAATTTCAGCACGGCCTTGGCTGCCGCGCGGACTTCTTTTGCACCAATGCTCTTCGGCTGCGTCTCAAGCACCGTCAGCCCATCGCCCATGGCGGCGGCGAAGGCGACACGGGCGCCGATGCGCGACTTTAGGAGTGTGCCGCCAAGTTCACTCGCCCCTTTAGCGATGGCGTCTGTCAGGCGGGCGCGGGGTGGTGTGCGGTTCAGCAGGAACGCGAGTGGGCAATTGGCGGCTTCCGCTAGGTCCGCGACTGGCTTGGAGGCCCAAAGGTCTAGCGGGCTTGGCTGGATCGGCGCGATTGTCAGATGAGCGGCGCGCAGGGCTTGGCGCGTATCAGTGTCGGAATGGGGCGGGGCGTCGATCAGCACGAAATCCACTGCGTCCGCTCCGCGCAATAGGCGCTCTGCGGCTTCGCGGACGCGGTGACCGGGAATTGCTTCCACAGACAGCGCAAACTTCGGAACAGGTTCCAGGGTGCTGCGGATGCCGCCCCAGGCGATAAGCGTGCCTTGCGGGTCTATATCGAGCAGGGCGACACGTTTGCCAGCTTCAGCAAAGGCGGCGGCCAGGTGAGCGGTGACAGTCGTTTTGCCAACGCCGCCTTTTTGTTGCGCTATTGCGATAATGCGGCCCGGCATGCTTTGTCCCCGCCTCTAAAAAGTGCGCCTAGTGAAGTCGCCCGCCAAGTGGTGTGTCGTGGGTGGGCTGAATCAGCACGACGGCACCGTCTGCATCTGGAAAACCAAGAAGCAGGAACTGGCTTTGGAACTTGCCGATCTGCTTGTTCGGGAAATTCACAACGCCAGCGATCAGCTTACCGATCAACGCTTCGGGTGTGTAATGCACCGTAATCTGGGCGGACGTTTTCAGCTCGCCAATTTCTGGCCCGAAATCCACCCAGACCTTGAAGGCAGGCTTGCGCGCTTCCGGATAAGGCTCTGCATTGATGACGCGGCCAACGCGGATATCAACGTTCAAAAACTCATCGAAAGTCAGATTGGACTCAGGCTTTGGCATCGCTTCAACTCTGCAGACGGAGCATATGGTAGCGACCATCCGCTACCATTCCAGGCAAAGGGAATACATCGCCGCCAGCCAGGGTCAACAGTTGATCGGATACGATCATGCAGCCGGGCGCTGCCAGGGGCTGCAACATTGGTCCCAGCCATTCTGCGAGTGCGAGGGTGTCCGCCTTGTCACCGCTGCCGATATCACCGTGGATCAATGCCGCCTGTTCGCCAAGCTCTGCCGCGATTCCCGGAATGGTTTTGCGGAAATCGCCTTCGATCAGGTTTTCGGCGGAGGGCATGCTGTCTGGGTGTGCCATGGCTTTGCGTTCGAACACGACGATGCGCCGGTCAGGCAGCAGTTCTTTGAGATGGTCGTAGGTTCGGCCATTGCCGAGACCAAGCTCCAGCACGATACCGGGCACATCCTTGATCATTGCCGCCGCACGGTTCAGGCAGGCGCGCTGCGCTTCCAGCCGGCGGATGGCACTGTCTAGGCGGCTCACTTCGGTATTTTTGCGATGGCTTCGCGGAGTTGATTGGTCGTATTTTCGAGGCGGCTCGCCAGCACCCGAATAATTTCGATGCCAACCTGGGACGAGCTATTCAGTAGCCGCAGAAAATTGTCTTTGGAAATTTTCAGCGCGACCAATTCGTCTTGGGCTTCAACCGTAGCCGTACGCGGGATATCAACCAAAATGGCGATTTCACCGACGATTTGGCCAGCGCCCAGTTCTGCCACCTTAAGTAGGCCGCTGGGCGTATTGACCAGAACGTTTGCCTTGCCCGTGATCAAGACATAGGCGGCATCGCCATCATCGCCCTGGCGCATCATGGTGCCGCCGGGTCTAAAGGTGACCCGGTCACTGGTCATGGCAAGCAGTTTCAGTTTCGCTGGCTCCATCCGCTCAAACAGAGCGATCTGGCGCAGCACATCGACTTCTTCCGCCAAAGACATCGATAGCTTCCTTAACTCGCCGGTTCGGCCGCAGCCGAGGCTAGCGTTTTTACGTTAACGACCTTACCGCCAGCCACTTCAGCCGCACGGTCAAATCCTTTCAAATGCTCGGCATCGCCCACGGCCCAAACGACGCCGCCAGGTGCCGCGCTAAGGACGCGATCAACGAGTGCATGCCGTGTCCGTGTGTCCATGCCATCTGTCGCGGCATTCAGGATCAGGATATCCGGCTGCTTAGCGAGCGCACGGGCAATGGCAATCTTCTGGCGCTGTGTACCAGACAGCCTGGACCCCCCAATGCCAACCTGGAATTCCAAACCTGCGCCGACGATATCCTGGCGCAAGCCAAGCTCGTCCAAGGTTTCGTCAATTAGGCGGCCAACGGTCTCAGGACCCTCAGCCTGGCCGTAAGCAATTTTACCGAACAGGATATTATCCTGGACGGACGCCACTGCATTGAACTCGGCAGGGTCAAAGAACTCGACAGCACCCCTCAAGTCTTCTGGCATATTTTCACGGAAGTGCGTGCGGGCCTCGATGATGCGCTCGCGGATTTCGTCAGTGATAAGGCCCAAACGATGACGGGCCGGGATGAGCTTGAACGGCAATGTCAGCAACATGGACCGTTCACGGTCATTTAAGGCTTCAGCGCCGCCGCGATCAAACTTCGCTACAATGATCTGATATTCAGGCAAATCTTCGGCCTTAATGAAGCTGTATTGCTCGAACAGCGCGTCACCGGGCTCTACGTCCGCAAACAATTCGAGCATCAGGGCGGCAGTTTCGCGACCAATCCCGAGCAAGTCTTCTGTAAGGCCAACTGCCTTAATCGTTGCAAGTACATAGGCGTGGTCGCCAAGCGCATCGACGTTCAGCTTGTCGGAGACCACCGTGCCGAACAGCAGGTTCTCGGCCAATGAGGCATTGTCGTTGTATTTTTCCGGGTCGTAAGGCTCGACCAAGTCTTCCAGGTTTTGCTCAGCCAGCAGTGAACTCAATCGTGTCCGGGCCGCAAGAATGCGGTCGCCAAGGCCATCCCTGCCTGTCAGGTCAACGGCGCTGCGAAGGCCGTAATCATATACAGCGCGGGTCAGATCAACCTCTTCCAGGAGGGCGATCAGGCGATCATCTGTCGTTGAGGTTTTGTCGACGCCGAGGGTCTTGTAATCGACCCAATCGTCGTTGAAATCTTCGTCGGTGTTACCGGCGCGGGCGTTCTCCGCTATTTTTTCGGTGCGAGCGGTGGTCTCTTCCTCATTGATTTCCGGCGTCGCCAAGGGGCGATGTTTGAGGCCGAATAGCAGATTCGCACGCACGCTGTCGGAGAAGAGATATGCGGCGGGGCCGACATAGGCCAAGCGTCGCCCTGTACGTGCTTCCGTGAACTCTGCCAAATCTTCCCCCGCAATTGCGACGCGACCGCCTGTAGGTGTTAGCAAGCGGGCAAGTAGGGCTGCGAGCTCGTCCTTGCCGCCGCCGGATGGACCTGTCAGCGCCAAGCGTTCGCCCACCTTGAATTCCAGGTTCAAGTTCTGGACAGGCGTTGAGGTTTCGTCTTCCTGATAAGTCAGGCTCTGCGCTGCGACAGTTGCATCGTTCGGGATCGGTCCGACGGACTTTGGCTCTTCCAGTTGCAGGCTCTCGTCCAGCATACCTGGCGGATCGAACTGCTCGACGACCTGCTCGTACTTGATCTTGGCGTCCATGTATTGTTGATAGAAGGCCAGCAATTCTTTCCAGGGCGAGTTCATGTCTTTGTGGGCGCTGATAACGCCGATAAGTGCGCCGATGGAAAGATTGCCCTCGATCACCAGATAGCCGCCTATGAGATAGAACAGAAATGGCGTGAACTGGGCTAGCGTATTGTTGATGAACTTGATGACGAACTTACGCTGATAAATCTCAAAGCGTATGTCGTAGATGCGGCCCAGGTGCATCGCGAATTCGGCGCGCATCAGGTTGGATGCATCGTTGGAATGCACTTCCTGGATGCCGTTGATGCTTTCGCTGATGCGTTCGGAGACGCGCCGAACAGCTTGCACACGCCGCTTACCGAGCGCGTTCACCTTCTTTTGCAGCTTTGGAATGATGTAGCCCTGGATTGGGAACATCGCCATCGCCGCACAACCCATCATCCAATCCTGGACGATGATGAAGATCAGGAACGTAATCAGCATGCCTGCCTGGAATACTGGCTGGGCGACCGCGTCACCAATGAATCCGCCCAGGGGTTCGACTTCCTGAGTGATCATTGGGATCACTTCACCCTGGGACACGCGTTTGAAATGCGGCAGTGGAAACCTGAGTACCCGGCCATAAAGCGTGTAGCGCAGGCGGCGCAGCATGCGCTCACCAAGGCGACCCTTGGACGAATTGATAAAGAACTTGAACCCGCCATTGATAATGACAAGCAGCAAAAAGCCAAAGCACATCAGTACGAGGAACGGTATTTGCTCAAACTCGAAGCCAAGCACTTCCTTCGGGAAATCACTTACACTGCCGCCAATCGCATCATTGACGATTCGCTTCACAATATCCGGTTGGAGATAAATGAATGGGAATGCCGAACAGGTTACGATCAGCAGAAATATCTGCTGCGCCTTGCTGTAGCGGAATATGAAGCCGTATATCGTGCGGTCCATACCGACCCTGTTCGCTGTTCCCCTGGACGACGCCGCGCGCCGTCTTCAGCGCTGAACCTAGCGGACTAAGTTCCCCGGGTAAATGTTTAACCTTGTGGCGCTATTGAGGTTCGCACGATTGACGGCCAATAGTGTGACCGAAGCACGTTTCTCAACCCTGACACAAACGCGAGCGGCTCAATGTCTGAAGCTAATAAACCGCATCAAGAAGCTGCCTTGCCGACGGATGCGGACAGTGCCTCTAAAGGCGATACCCCTCTCCCGATTACAGAAGCCCCAGCGGAGCTACATGAAGCCGCACCGGTTGAAGCGAAGCCATTGCTGCGACGCCGGGTCGCCCGAACAGCAAAGCAGTCCTTGGCCGACACACCGGCGTTTTTGCGCTATGTCATCCAGCGTTTTATCAAAGACCGGGGGCTGCAGACGGCTTCCTCCCTAACTTACACGTCTTTGTTGGGACTTGTGCCGATCGTCGCCGTGTTCCTGGCAATCCTATCTGCGTTCCCGGCGCTTGAGGGCGAGCGGGACGAGGTTAAAGAGATGATTCTTGCACCCTTGGCCCCGGGGGCTAGCGAGATCGTCCGTAACGCGCTGGAAACTTTTCTAGACAATGCCAACCGCCTTGGGGTCATGGGTGTGATCGGCATAGCCGTTACGTCCATACTGATGCTGAACACGATTGAGAGCACGCTGAACGGCATTTGGCGGGTTGTGCTGCGGCGACCACTTGGTTTGAAGTTGATCGTATTCTGGGCGCTTTTGACACTACCGCCGCTTTTGATCGCCGCCAGCCTGTCTCTCTCCAGCTACTTCTTTGATGTGGCTAGCCGGGTGGATGTCTTCGGCATCGCTGGCATTATGCAGCAGGTGACGCCGTTCTTGATGCAAGCAGTGGCGTTCACATTCCTATTTGCCGCCACGCCGAACCGTCGTGTTCGCATCCAGGATGCAATGCGTGGTGGACTGGTGGCGTCCCTGCTATTCGGCTGCCTGAAGGCGGGGTTCGGATTCTATGTCGCGTCCGCTACCAGCAACCAAACGATTTATGGTGCGCTCGCCGCGGTTCCGGTCTTCCTGTTGTGGATTTATCTGTCTTGGATGGTGATCCTGATCGGTGCGGAAGTCGCAGCCGCCCTACCAGAATGGCGTGGCGCGCTTGCAGCAGAGCAACGCCGCCTGTTGACCTCTGGCGAGCGGCTCGTCGCTGCGGTTGGGATCTTGAAGGTGCTGTGGTGGGCGAGCCTTGAGGGCAGAGCTGTCAACCGGGATGACATTGAAAGCGTTTTGCCGGGAAGCACGGCTGATCTAGGTGCCATTGTTACGCGCCTGATTCAACTCAACCACGTTGTAGTCACCGAAAATGGCGGCTTGGCATTGGCGTCAGACCTGGATGAAATATCACTCTACGCCTTTCAGCGAGAGCTAGGCCTTGCGCTAGAGGAAACCGAACGCTTCCACAACGCCATCGCCAATGAGGCACCAGATCTGAACGTCCCAGAGCTGGCGGCTCTCATGGCTGAAGCTGAAGCGGCCAAGGCGAGGATTATGGCGCGATCGATTAAGCGGCTAGCCGACCATTAGTCACCCCTCGTTAGTCACCAGTCACGAACGGCCAAAGCTCATCGGCACCGCGTGCGGCGACCACGTGGCCGAGCATTATCGCCCAATGGCTTTCATTGCCAAACTCATCGCGCCACGCCCAAAGACGGCGGGTGGCATGGTGCAAGCTGTGCTCATAGGTGAAGCCCATAGCGCCGTGGGTTTGGTGGGCGATGGCGGCACCGCGTGTGGCGGCCTCACCGACACGGGTCTTCGCGGCGGCGATTTCAGCCAGTGCGCCGGTACCCAATCCGCTTGTGCGTGATACGGCTTCCGCTGCAGCATCTGCCGCAGCACCTGCAGCAGCAGCTTCGCCAGCGAGTTCGGCGAGACCATGCTGTACCGCCTGAAATTTACCGATGGGGCGGCCAAATTGGCTGCGTTCCAGCGAGTACTGCACTGATTGGTCTAGAATTTTCTCAAGTCCACCTGCCATTTGCATGGACCGGACTGCGGCCCCCATGGCGACCAATGCGGCTTCATCCAAGCCATCGGGCGCGGGTGCGGTTGCGACGGCTTTAGCTCCATCAAATGAAACCTCATCCGCCGGTTCGCCTGCCAGATTAATGTTCTCGCGGATTGCGCAATCGGCCCGCTTCACAAGTGCAACGACAGCCTTATCATCGTCGCGAGCCAGAACGGCTATATGTTCGGCATTGCGCCCAAAGGGAATGTGCCGTGCGGTTCCAGTAAGCACACCAGCGCCCGAAATCGCTATGCGCGCATCGGCCTGGGTTGGTGCAACGGTCATCGGGCCCGTCGGCATTTGCAGCTTGGCGTGGCTCAACATCCAGGCTGCGAGCAATGTGTCAGCCATGGGAGCTGGAACGGAGAATCGGCCGGCAGTTTTCAGCAGCGCAAATCCGTCCAGCATATCGACCCCAGCGCCGCCTAGCGCTTCATCGCCCCAAGCGAGTGTGAGGCCGGATTCTTCCAGCGTGTTCCACAAATCCGTCGGCCATTCGCCAGCTTCAGCGGCGTTGATAACGCCGGGGTCCGACATGTCCTGGAAAACCCGGGTGGCGGCGTCGATGATCAGATTGTCTTCGTTGCTCATGATATTTGCCTGAATCTTACTATGTTAGCGAAGGCCAAGCTGGCGCGCGACGATGCCGCGTAGAACTTCATTAGTGCCGCCGCGAATGGTGGAGGAGGGAACGCGCAACAGGCCTTCAGCCATAGTGCGGGCGAAGTCGTCTGTGGATTGGCCAAGTGGCTCCGTCGGTTGGACTTGCCGGATGTCATTCAGCAACGTGCTTTCGTAGCGGGTGCCGATATCCTTCACGAGTGCGGCTTCCACAGTGGGGGATCCGCCTTCTTGCAATAACCCAGACACCCCCAGGGACATGCGGCGCAGTGATTTTAGCCGCGCAACGGATTGGCCAAGCATCAATGCTTCGCGATCATCGGGCTCGTTGCCAATCTTGCGCGCGGCCTCGGTCAGCACAATCGCGGAAGAAAGGAAGCGTTCGGGACCGGAGCGTTCCAGCCCAAGCTCGCTTGTAACCTGGTGCCAACCGTCGCCCTCTTCGCCAAGCAAGCAGTCGTCTGGAACGAAAGCGTCCGTGAAGTGGGTTTCGTTGAAATGCTCGTCGCCGGCCATGTTTTTGATGCCGCGGATTTCAATGCCTGGGATTGAAAGATCAATCAGGAATTGGCTCAAGCCTTCATGACGGTTCTTTTCGTCACGGGTACCGCCGGTGCGGACTGTTGCGATCATGTAATGACAGAAATGCGCGCCTGACGACCAGATTTTGGTGCCATTGATCTTGTAGCCGCCATCCACCTTCGTCGCTGTCGTGCGGAGCGACGCAAGGTCGGACCCCGATCCAGGCTCACTCATTCCGATAGCGAAATAGCACTCGCCAGCAGTGATGCGCGGCAGGATGGTCTTCTTCTGCTCTTCCGTACCGTTTTTAAGGATCATGGGGCCGGACTGACGGTCTGCTACCCAGTGGGCGGAGACCGGGGCACCCGCGGCGAGCAATTCTTCCGTCACCACATAGCGCTCCATGCTGGAGCGTTCATGGCCGCCATACTGCTTCGGCCAAGTCATGCCGAGCCAGCCTTTCTGGCCAAGCTTCCGGCTGAATTCCAAATCGACGCCAAAGCCCCAGCCGTCCGCGACAGGCACGAACCCGCCAGATGCTTTCTCAGCAGCCAGAAAGTCTCGCACTTCCTGTTGCAGGGCTTTCAGTTCAGGCGTGAATTCCACATCTGGAAAGCTAAAGGCGTTGCTAGACATATCGGGCATGCTCCAAAGGTAAGCGGTCCCATAGAGTTTAGGCGAAGCCCGCGCGCTGTCCAAGGGGTGCGTTATTGCGTCCGGGGTGCAGCCCGACCGCCGCCAGCCGCTTCGTCGGCCATTTCAAGCAGCCAGTCGCGAAAAGTCTTTGCCGCGCGGGTTTCTGCCGTGCTTGGGGTCATGATGATCCAGTAGGCGTAGTCGGCTGGCCGGACGATTTCAAATGGCCGCACCAGCAGGCCTTGCGTCAATGCGTCATCAACCAGCGCGCTCCGCCCAATCGCGATGCCTTGGCCCTGAATGGCGGCTTGATTGATCAGGATGGTTTCGGTGTAGCTGGGCCCCGGTGGTGGGGGGTGGTCGATCCCGGCAAGAGCGAACCAAGGCGCCCATGCATTCCAAGGCTCGCCCGGATGGTTCAGCAGATCATGGATCAGCGGATGATCGCCAATGTCCTTCAACCGGCGGAGCGGGGTTGGTCCATTGACCAGAGCTGGGCTGCATACTGGATAGAGGTCTTCTTCCAGGAACGGCTCTGATTGCAGGCCATCAACCACGGCACCGACCCCATAGCGGATCGCTATATCAGCCTCCCCCCTGCGGATATCGGCATTGCGGGGATTGGCGTCCACCAGGATGTCGATATCAGGGTAGCGGCGGCGGAAGTCTGGCAAGCGCGTGTTCAGCCAACCGAATGCGAATGACGCCAGCATTGATACGCGCAAGCGGGAGCGCGGCTGCATGCCAGCACGGGCGTTTGCGGTGGCTTCCAGGATGCGCGCGAACCCGTCAGCGAGACCGGGCGCGTAAGCAGAACCGATATCTGTCAGGGCCAGATTACGCCCGGCGCGGCGGAATAATTCCTCGCCTAAATCATCCTCCAGCGCCCGAATCTGTTGGCTGATGGCGGCTGGCGTGACGGAGAGTTCCTCTGCGGCGCGTTTGAAGGAACCGAGGCGGGCTGCGGCTTCGAAGGCACGCAGAGATGTGAGAGATGGTAGGCGCATGTTCTAATCATTAGAAAAACTACATCAAGATATAAGAAAATATCGTTATTCATGGATAATATCTAATGTTAAACCACGTCTTCAAGCGGGGTTCCTTACTTGGCATGCTCAATCAGCCTTAAGGAGGCGCTTCTAATGTCTATCGTGCTTTCATTCCGTGGACCATCTTCATCCGCAAGCCCAGCAGCAACGCAGGTTACTGCGAAGCGTCTGGGCATCCGTATTGGGCAGAAGGTTGTCAGCGCGCTTTGGGCTTGGAAAACGCGCCTTCGTAACCGTGCCGAACTCCGCGCGTTGATGGAGCGCGCAGATGATCGCATGCTTGCTCATGTTGGCCTAACCCGTTTCCAAGTGGCGGATGAGGCTGGACGTCCATTCTGGCAGGGCTGAATTCATGGCTGAATTTCTGCTGCATATCGGCAATCGCAACTACTCCAGCTGGTCGCTTCGCGGCTGGCTGGCCTGCCGCCTTGCCGGGATCGATTTCGACGAACACATAATCCCGCTTGATCTGGCTGATACGGCCAAGAATATTGCGTCTGTCAGCCCGAACCAGCGGGTGCCATGCCTGTTTCACAATGATGTTGTTGTTTGGGACAGTTTGGCGATCTTGGAATATCTGGCGGAATTGAACCCAGACGTCGCGATGTGGCCGAAAGACCAGGCGGCCCGGGCGATGGCGCGCAGCATGGCCGCTGAAATGCACTCCTCATATATGGGCATCCGTAACCGTTGCCCTATGGATATGCGTGGCAAGGTCGATCCAATCCAGATGCCAGAAGAGGTCGCTCGTGATGTGGCGCGCCTTGATGCGGCGTGGAGCAATGCGCGCGCAAAGTTTGGTACTGGCGGGCCGTACCTCTTTGGTGAGTGGAGCTTAGCGGATTGTTTCTTCGCACCCGCTGTCAGCCGTTGCCGGACTTATGGATTGCCACTTAGCGACGCCTCTGCGGACTATGTGAAGGCCGTGCTGGCGCATCCTGATGTTTCCTGGTGGGCCGCGCGTGGTGCAGAGGAGACTTGGGCGATTCCCCATGAAGATGCTTCCGAGCAGAAATTCTAAGCATTCTACGACGATCCCCCTCTCGCCTTTTTAGGTGATCTGCGCGAAAGTGCGGATCATCTGAGTGATCTAATCCTTGAGGGGGGAATTCCCATGCGTTTCGTAACATTCCAGGATGGTGGCACCGAGAAAATCGGTGTGCGCCAAGGCGATACTATCATTGATGTCTCCGCCGCCGCTGCTGCATTCGGTGGCGACATGATCGGCGTGATCAAAGGCGGTGATGCGGCTAAAGCTGCGCTCGCCAAAGCCGCTGAAGGTGGTTCGGGCAAGCCGATGGTAGACGTCAAACTGCTGCCACCGATCCCAAATCCTGGCAAGATTTTGTGCATTGGTCGCAACTATGCTGCGCACGCTGCTGAAGGTGGTGCCGCACCGCCGACATATCCTGAAGTTTTTGTGCGGTTTCCATCATCATTGGTTGCCCATGGCGAGCCGCTGGTGGTGCCGAACGCATCTGACAAGTTCGACTTTGAAGGTGAGCTGGTACTGGTTGTTGGCAAAACGGGCCGCCACATCTCAGAAGCCGATGCGCTTTCGATGGTCTACGGCTGGTCGCTCTTCAACGATGGCAGTGTGCGCGACTATCAGCGCAAAGCCAGCCAGTGGACGATGGGCAAGAATTTTGACGGCACAGGCGGGTTCGGCCCCGATATCGTGACGGCCGATGAAGTCTCACCAGGCGCCATGGAATTGCAGCTGAAGACGACCGTATCTGGCGAAGTTATGCAGAACGCCAATACCCGTGATCTGCTCTTCCCGGTCGCTAAAATGATCTATCACCTGACCGAAGTGATGACGCTGCATGCTGGCGACATCATCGCAACTGGTACGCCAGAAGGCGTTGGCTACGCGCGCAAACCGCCGCGCTTCCTTGTCGCCGGTGATTCAGTTGACGTTGAGGTCGAGCAGGTTGGCGTTCTGACCAACCCAGTCGTTCACGAATAGAGCCTAAGTGATGGAGGGGGGCGGGCGAATACGCTCTGCTCTCTCCCATCCCTCTATGTATCGCGGCTGAGGCCTTGCTCATCCAAGGCGTCTAAATAGTCCGCCATCAGGCCTTCCTGGTTCTCGCCGACAAACCGGAGATAGCGCCAGGAGAATATGCCGGTGCCGTGGCCATCATCGAAGCCAAGCCGGATCGCGTAATTGCCATTTGGCGCAATCGTTAGAATTTTCACGTCGCATTTGCCCGGTACAATCTGCTTCTGGCCGGGGCCATGCCCCATCACTTCAGCAGATGGGCTTTCGACCCGCAAAATCTCCGCCGCCAAAACATATTTCGGCCCGTCATCGAACGCGATGGTTAGGGTGCGTTTGTCTTGCGATAGGCGGATTTCAGTTGGCTGTGGGGCCGGGGCCGCATCTATTTCTTGCATGCTGCGCGTCATGGCTCAGTTGGCCTCCGGCGTGTCATCAAGCTGGCGGGCGTCTTCTGGCAACATGACAGGGATGCCATCCAAGATAGGATAGGCAAGGCCCGCCGCGCGGCTAATGAGTTCCTGTGCCTCAGCGTCGTATTCCAGTGCGTCCTTGGTCACAGGGCAAACGAGGAGGTCCAGCAATTTGGGATCGACTGGTGCGGCGCTCATTGGCGGCTACCTTACGTTACGGAAAAGCGTGGTTCCACGTTTAGCACACCCGCCGGGCGTGCGCCTACAGCCCATTGATGGTCATAACAACGGTGTCGGCGGCTTCAATCTCCACCACCGTATATTCACGGACATTCTTGGTGGAATGCGCGCGGATAGACCGACCTTCTAAATCTTCCAGCCGGAAATTTGAACCGTTTCGCGTATAAATCCACACTGTCATCCGGGTATCGCCGGGTTTGTCCTTGATCCCCCGCCGCGTTTCTTGCGCTGCCTCAACCCTTGGAGCGGCCGCGATCTGGAATTGAGCGATGCCTGGGCCCGGAACAACGGGTGGTGCTGTAATGTAGAAATCACCAGCGATGTAGGCGCTCTGATTGAGATAAGCGAACCCTTCCGCCGCCCAGCGCCATCCAGCGGCACCGTCCATATCAGCGAGGATATAAGTTTCATTTGCGGCCAGTTGGTAAGTATGGCTGACCTCACTGAGCGCCCGCCAATTCTTGACCCGCAGCAAAGGTGCCGCGCGGGAGAACCAGATGCGCGCTGCTTGTTCCTCGAATTTGATCTGCGATACGCCTACGCCAATCAGGGGCTTATTGCCATCCGTACGGGTGACGTAAACGCCGCCTTTGCGGTAGATGGCGTCAACCAACCCGCCTGCGATTTCGCTGTCGTGAATGTCCCAGTCGCCACTGTCGTAATAGAAACCATCGTGCGGCACATCGATATTTTGGCGGCAGGAGCGCACTAAGACTGGGCTCGGCCCCTTGCAAGCGAAGAACACGGGCGTTGTGGCTAAGCGACCATAGCGGGCCTGCCAGCCCTTCTGTGCTTTCCCTCTCGGATCATATCTGACAGTGCGGAGATGGGGCGCTGCACGGACATTGTTCCAGCGGATGGAGGTACCTTCACGCACCACATAATCGGCGTAGTGCATGTATTCCATGTAACGGTTAGCCAGCAGACCCAGCCGCGCACGGGGATTTACGGCGCGCATGGCGGCTTTCATATCCCGGAGCAAAATGTGCCGCGCGTGGTTATGGGAAATCACAGCATTCGGATTATCGCCGCCGACTTGGCCGTTCGGCATGTTCCAAAGAAACGCGCCGTCCATGAAGATGCCCGCATAGCCGTTCTTCAACGCTTCAACGGCGCGGGCGATGAAGACGTCACGGGCGGCCTTCTTGGTGATGTCCAGAAGATGCCAATGGCCCTTGGATTTGTGGCTGTACGGGGCCAGATGGTGTTTCCCGGCAGAGTCTGTCAGCATTAAGTTTGAGAGCTGGCGGGCGTCCCCATCCCTGGTCGATACAGCACCCATGAAGAGGTAATAGTCAGGCGATGCGCCGCCGTCCCGGATAGCTTGCGCTGCAGCCCTCAGCGGCAGCGCAAGCCGAGCGATTGCAATGCTATTTCCGCGCGGCATGGCTGCTGCAAATGCACGCATTTCTGAATCTGTCGCAAAGCATGTGCGTTTGCGCGCTTTGCTAGCACCGCCACAATGCTTGCCACGGGAGTCTTGAATGAGGCCACGGCGGCTAATCGAGCCAATCACGGGTGCCCATTGGTTTGGCACAAATTGCGCAATTTCAGCATTCTGCATGCTGCGTCGATCCGGGGCGCCGAAGCGTTTGTCCTGGATGCGGGCAAGCGATACGTCCACGTAGAAGCGCATCGCTTTCCGCTCGCTGCGCCGCACATCCATGCGTGAGCGGGCTTTGTCGCCATTGCGGTTAAATTCCGTGAAATAGGGGAAGAAGGCGCTGATCCGGCCTGGCTTTGCTTCATAGGCGATGCCACCAAGTTTGGGAGTATCGTAAACCACGAAGTGTTGGCCGGTCTTGAAGCCTGGAATGATGCTGTCGCCGTCCCGAACGGGGCGTTTGACAGCCTTGTTCCAATTATAGGGGTAGAACGTGGAAATGCCTTTGCCGGAATCGGCTGCAAGCTTTGTCGCGGTCAAGTTCAGCAATTCAATCCGCTGTGTTCGCGCCACGGCGACGGCACCGATTTCTGCTGCAGCCAGTGCTTGATTGAACCGGAAATCGAGATCAACCCGGCCGTTCTGATGGCTGACGCGTACGGTCGCTAAAGTAGCGCCATTTCCGCCAGTAAAATTGAAGTCAGCCGCGCCACCAGCGCAATCGCCGCCAGCGAGGGTGATCTTCTGGCTTTTCGACAGTACGAACGGCTTGAACGCGATGCCTTGGCCAATGCCCAAACTGTTGCAAGGTGCGGCGTGGACGCTGGCGGGCACCGAAAAGCCCGCCAGCATTAAAGCACCTAGAACAAAGGCGATCCTGCGCTTATTCATGAACGTAGTAGTATACGCGACGGAGTGAGGCAGACATGTCGCCAGCCGCAACTACGAGGCTGGTATAAGCACCTTTGTAGGTGCCATCGTTCACATTGATCAGCGGTTTCTTGTTGACGTTGACCCTGATACGACCATCTGGGCGGCGCTGGGCTTGCCCCCGCACCTGATCGCCATCACCAACCGCGCTACCGAGGCTCGCAACCGCAAGCCGCTTAACGCCACTGCGAGAGATCACATGCAAGGATGCACTCGGCGTTGCACCTGGGATCACGGTGATCCAATAGCCAGACCTGCGGCTTGTGCCCTGGGTCAGGCCTATCCGCATGTTGGCACCTTGTGCGTTCCCGACATTGCCTGCGTATAGAATGACATCAAGCGCGAATGCGTTTGGTAGTGAGCGGTCCAGTGTTAGGCCAGCATTATCAGATGGATTGCCATTGCCTGCAGCACCGCCACCGCCACCGCCAAGGATTGCGCTGAGTACGCTTGAGGCATTGCCGCCACCGCCAGCCATGCTGCATGGCGTCATGGAAAGACCGGTTTTCTTGTCATAGCCAAACCGGCCAAACAGCGCCGTCCAACGGGGATTGTTTGAATACTCACCGTCCACGAATTGGTCTTCGACGAGCCGGTTATTCCAGTAAGGCGTGTTTGAGCCAATTGCTGCGCGCAGGTCTTTCAGGAATTTAGGATCTGCGGCTTTTGCTTTTTCCGCCTTATCAACCAGTGCGCCGATTTCATCTTTCAGCGCCTAAGCTCTGCCTTTGAATTGGTGGACTTTTTGGCGGCTACAGGCTTGGTGTCGGCGTCTGGATCGCTCCAGCGGTTATAGTTGCTCTGGGACATGGCGGGCGAAGCGGCCATAGCAACGGCGATGGCTGTCGCTGCAATAGACAGTGTTAAGTGGCGCATTCTTATATCCTCCCTTGGCTTTTATTCTCTGACGCTAGTCTATATCGCCAAAGAGCGCCAATTTTGTGGCACTGGTTGCATTTCGTCCTAAAAAATCTTCGGTTCTGGCGTAGGTGCCCCGGCGTGGAGGAAGTCGAAATCACACCCTTGGTCGGCTTGAGTGACGTGTTGCATAAAGAGTGCGCCATATCCGCGTGCATAGGGGTTTTCAGGCGGCGTCCAGGATTCTTTGCGCTTGGCCAATGTGGCCTCGTCCACATGCAGTTCAAGTTTCCTGCCTGCAACATCCAGCGTGATTTCATCGCCGGATTGCACAAACGCTAATGGCCCGCCAATGGCGGCTTCCGGCGTGACATGCAGGACGCAGGCGCCGTAGCTCGTGCCGCTCATCCGGCAGTCTGAGATTCGCACCATATCGCGCACCCCCTGCTTTAGGAGCTTCTGCGGGATCGGTAATTGGCCCCACTCTGGCATGCCGGGCGCCCCCTTCGGGCCAGCGTTCTTCAGCACCAGAACACTATCAGCAGTCACATCCAGATCGGGATCATCAATGCGGGCATACATATCGTCCACGTTTTCAAACACGACCGCTATACCGGTGTGCTGCAATAGCCGTTCTTCTGCCGCCGTTGGCTTTATTATCGCGCCGGTGGGGGCGAGATTGCCGGAAAGTGCTGCCGTTCCGCCGGTTGGCGACAAAGGTTTGTCGCGGCTGAATATAACCTCATCATTGTAGACTTCCGCCGTCTCAATATTCTCACCAAGCGTGCGTCCGTTACAGACAACACGGTCTAGGTTCAGGAGATCATCAATCTGCTTCAGCAGCGCACGGAGGCCGCCTGCATAATAGAAATCCTCCATCAGATAGATGCCCGATGGCTTCAGATTCAGCAGGGTCGGCGTTTTCTTGGACATTTCATCGAAGCGCGCCAAGTCCAGTTTGATACCAGCCCGACCAGCCATGGCTGTCAGATGGATAATAGCATTGGTGGAGCCGCCAAGTGCCATATCCGCTGTAATCGCATCATCGAATGCAGCTTCTGACAGAATGTCGGATGGCTTCATGTCCTCCCACACCATATCGACGATCCTGCGCCCAGACCGGCTCGCCATCATCTGGTGGGTGGAATCAACGGCTGGGATTGAGGATGCACCGGGGAGCGAGAAGCCAAGCACTTCTGCAATCGACGTCATGGTGGATGCCGTGCCCATTGTCATGCATGTACCGGCGGAGCGGGCCATGCCTTCTTCCAGCTCACCCCATTGTTCGTCTGTCACGTTGCCGGCGCGGCGTTCTGCCCAGTACTTGAATACGTCCGTGCCGGAACCCAGGGTCTTTCCGCGCCAATTTCCGCGCAACATAGGGCCAGCAGGCACGTAGATCGCGGGCAGGTCCATTGAGATCGCACCCATGAGCAAGGCCGGCGTGGTCTTATCGCAGCCGCCCATCAGCACGACGCCGTCGATGGGTTGAGAGCGCAGCAGCTCCTCCGTCTCCATGGCCAGGAAGTTCCGGTACATCATGGAGGTCGGCTTGGTCATTTGCTCGCCGACGGACATGGCGGGCATTTCCATAGGGTACCCGCCAGCCTGCCACACGCCGCGCTTCACTTCTTCGGCCCGCTGGCGCATGTGGCTGTGGCAGGTATTGCTGTCGGCCCAGGTATTGATAATGCCGATGACAGGCTTGCCTGCGAAATCCTCGCGGCTGATACCCATTTCCATTGTGCGGCTGCGGTGGCCAAAGGCGCGCATAGTATCCACGCCGAACCAGCGATGGCTGCGAAGGTCTTCAGGCTTTTTCTTGGTCATGGCTCAGGCTATCCGGCTGCGGGTTTCAATATCGCCGGATAGCATGCCGCTAGATCACACGCGTGTCACGTAGGTGCTTAGCGCTTGATCAGCACAATCGCTTCGATCTCTACGGTAATGCTGCGGGGCAGGCTGCCCATGCCAACGGCAGACCGTGCGGGTCGGCCTGCATCGCCAAAGACATCGACGAACAGATCCGTGCAGCCATCGATAACCTTAGGGTGTTCCATGAAATCCGGGACAGCGTTGACCATGCCAAAGACCTTTAAGACGCCTTCAACCCGGTCCAAGTCGCCATCCAGCGCGTGCTGCATAATCGAGAGCAGGTTGAGGCCGCACAGGCGGGCGTGACCCGCTGCATCTGCAACGCTGACATCGCCGCCAACCTTGCCGGTTTCAATGCGCCCATCATTGTGGCGCGGCCCAACGCCGGAGGTATAGAGCGTATCCCCGCCAATGCGGAATGCGCCGTAGTTGCCAATGGGTGCGGGCAGGGGCGGCAGGTCTAGGTTCAAGGCTTTTAGGCGTGCGCTGGCGCTGGGCATTGGTGTTCTCCTGTTCAAACAGCTGTAGGGCGGAGTTTGGCTAGGCCGTGGGCGCTGGCTTCGACAACGCCACGTTCCGTTATGAGGCCTGTTACGAGGCGGGCGGGCGTTACATCAAAAGCATCATTCCGGGCGGGGCTATCCGCTGGCGTGACGCGGACCCGCGTTTGCCTGCCTGAGTCTGTAACGCCATTGATATGGGTGACTTCTTCCGGCGAACGCTGCTCAATCGGAACCTCGGCGACACCGTCATGGATGGTCCAGTCAATCGTGGGGGTGGGCAATGCTACGTAAAACGGCACGTCATTGTCCTGGGCAGCAAGGGCCTTCAGATAGGTGCCAATTTTGTTACAAACATCGCCGTTCGCCGTCGTGCGGTCAGTGCCGGTAATGCAGAGATCAACAAGGCCATGTTGCATCAAGTGCCCGCCTGCATTGTCAACGATGACATGATGCGGCACGCCATGGGCGCCAAGCTCCCAGGCTGTTAGTGCGGCCCCTTGGTTGCGAGGGCGGGTTTCATCCACCCAAACATGAACGGGAATGCCTGCATCATGGGCCTTATAGATGGGGGCAAGGGCAGTACCCCAGTCCAGGGTTGCGATCCATCCGGCATTACAATGGGTCAGAATGTTTATGGTCTCGCCCGGCGGTTTGGTATCAGCGATGGCTTGAATGACGGCTAGACCGTGGTCACCAATGGCAGCGTTGATGGCAACATCTTCCCGTGCGATGGCGTCTGCTTCAGCCATTGCCGCCGCCGCACGGGCTTCTACCGGAAGCGGGCGAAGCACGGTTGAAACACGGTCCAGAGCCCAGCGGAGGTTAATCGCAGTAGGACGGGTCGCGCTTAAGGTGGTGAATGCGTTGACAAGGCTGGCGTCACTTGCGTCGCTCGCCATAGCAAGCGCCAGGCCGTAAGCGGCTGTCGCCCCGATCAACGGAGCACCGCGCACTTGCATTGCCTTGATCGCGTGGGCGGCGGCAGGCATATCCGCCAATTCAATGATGCGGAACTCGTGCGGTAAAACCGTTTGATCGATGATTTGAACGGCACCTGCTGCGTCGCGCCAGATTGAGCGATAAGCCTGCCCGTCAACAAGCATCAGAGCACCCGCCCGGCGACCGCATCCAGCATCGCAACTGTATCCGGATCGCGCGCATCCGGGGCCGTAATAACGGCAACATCTAAGGCGTTATGGCATCCAGCGTGGCAGACTTCCCGCCGGTCAGCCAACAGGGGCACGGTGCGCCGAACGATGTCCCGTGCTTTAGCGGCATTTTCCATGAGCACGCGTATCACTACCTCTACCGTGACCGCGTCGTGGTCTTCATGCCAGCAATCAAAATCTGTCACCATGGCGACGGTGGCGTAGCAAAGCTCAGCCTCTCGGGCGAGTTTCGACTCGGGCATGTTCGTCATGCCGATCACACTGCAATCCCAGCTTCGATATAAATTCGATTCAGCCCGTGTGGAGAATTGCGGGCCTTCCATCGCAAGATAAGTCCCACCCCGCGTGAAGGAGATGCCAGCGTCTTTGGCAGCCGTTGCCAATGCGTCGCCAAGGCGGGAGCAAACCGGTTCCGCCATTGAAACATGGGCGACGCAGCCTGGCCCGAAGAAGCTTTTCTCACGGGCGAAGGTGCGGTCAATGAATTGATCGACCAAAACAAAGTGCCCTGGCGGCAATTCTTCCTTAAGGGAGCCGACTGCTGAGAGCGATAGGATCTCTGTAGCGCCCAGGCGTTTCAGAGCATCAATATTCGCGCGGTAGTTCAGCGCTGTTGGGCTGGTTTTGTGGCCCCGGCCGTGGCGTGGCAAAAACAACACGCGCTGGCCATCAAGCACGCCTTTCATGATCTCATCCGATGGCGCGCCGAATGGGCTCTCCACCTTAATCCAGCGGCGGTCTTCCAGGCCATCGATATCATATACGCCACTGCCACCGATCACAGCGATGACAGGCGTTTCTGCAGGATGATGCTGGGTACTCATAAGCTTCGCACACTCCAAAAAGTAAGGGCCGCGCCCCTATTCAGGACGCGGCCCCACTTGAACCGAATTGGTGGCTTCAGGTCAATGCAGCTTACGCCAGATCTGCTTCTTGGTCAGATACAGCAGCACTGTCAGGATCAGCAGGAAGATTAGGATTTTGAAGCCCATGCTCTTCCGCTCATTGAGCTTTGGCTCAGCGACGTAAGCGAGAAACTCACTAACGTCTTTGATCATCTGTTCCTTGGTGGCCTTGGTGCCGTCTTTGTATTCGATGGCGTCATCAGCCAGTGGCGGTGCCATGCTGATGATGTAGCCAGGATAATGGGCGTTATAGTATTTGCCCTCCGGAACTTCGCAGCCTTCCGGTGCATCCATGTAGCCGTCCAGAATGTTCGGCACGTGGTTTTCAAAGGTAGCGCGCGCCTTGACCATCAAGCTGAGATCAGGCGGCACTGCACCGCCGTTTACGGATGCGGCCGCATTATCATTGGCGAACGGAGACGGGAAGTAGTCCGAAGGGATTGCAGTCCGTGGCAGGACTTCTCCGTCGTCATTAGGCTCGGCCATTACTTCGTATTCGGCAGCGATGCCTTTGATCGCGTCTTCCGGCACATCAAGATCAGCCAGATTACGGAACGTAAAATACTTCAGCGAATGGCAAGCGGCGCAGGTGCCGCGAAAGACCTCGAACCCACGGAACGCGGCTTTCGTATCATACTTACCGAACACGCCTTGGAAGCCCCAGTGACGGTCATTGTGCGGCACATCTTTTGGCGTGCAAACCGTTGGCTCACCACCGCCAGCCGCGAGTGCAATACTCGTGCCGATGAGGAGTGCTGCACCAGCCTGCACCGTGCGCTTAGCAACGAGCGCCGGCACTGCGAGAAGATGTTGAATGCGACTTTGATTGCCCATGTCCGTTACTCCTACTCTGCGGCTTGCGCAGCGGGCGCATCTTCGTCTGGTGAGCCCCCGGATATACTCAAGGGCAAGTCCACCGGTCTCTCGTAAAGGCCGAGTACCGGCAGAATGATAAGGAAGTGGGCGAAGTAGTAGGCTGTCGCCAGCTGGGAAATCAGGACCCAAGGCTGTTCTGCCGGCATCGCTCCGCAATATCCTAGCAGAATGCAATCCGCCAGGAATACCCAGAAGAAAATGAAATACACAGGCCGGAACTTGGCAGAGCGGATCGGCGACCGGTCAAGCCATGGCAGCACGAAAAGAACCGCGATGGCAGCGAACATCGCAAGGACGCCAAACAGCTTATCGGGTACGGCGCGCAGAATTGCGTAGAACGGTAGGAAGTACCATTCCGGCACAATGTGCGACGGCGTTACCAGCGGGTTAGCCGGAATGTAGTTGTCCGGGTGGCCCATATAGTTCGGTGCGTAGGCGATGACGGCCACAAAGATCGTCAAGAAAACGCCCAGACCAAACAGATCCTTGATCGTGTAGTACGGGTGGAAGGGGATGGTGTCGCCCTTCTTCTTGATGTCGATGCCCAACGGGTTGTTGGAGCCATGCTGATGCAAGGCCGCCAAATGCAGGATCACGACGCCCGCAATCGCGAACGGCAGCAGGTAATGCAAAGAGAAGAAACGGTTTAGCGTCGCGTTATCAACACCGAAGCCACCCCAGAGCCACGTTACGATGTACTCACCAATGATCGGCAGGGCCGAGAACAGGTTGGTGATAACGGTGGCACCCCAGAAGCTCATTTGGCCCCATGGCAGCACATAACCCATGAATGCGGTGGCCATCATCAGCAGCATGATGACAACGCCCAGGATCCACAAAATCTCGCGCGGCGCCTTGTATGAGCCGTAATAGAGCCCCCGGAACATATGAATGTAGACGACGATAAAGAAGAACGACGCGCCGTTCATATGGATGTAGCGGATCAACCAGCCAAAGTTCACGTCACGCATGATGCGTTCAACGGAATCGAAGGCGTAATCGATATGGGCGGTGTAGTTCATTGCCAGCACGATGCCGGACACGATCATGATGCCCAGTACGATCCCAGCGAGGCTGCCGAAGTTCCAAAAGTAATTCAGGTTCTTCGGTGTCGGGTATTCATGCAGCTCGTGGTGCATCATGGAGAAGATCGGCAGGCGGTAATCTACCCACTTGACGATTGGATTGCTGAATTCAGGATTGCTCATCTGTTTCCGCCTCAGCCGATCTTGATTTGCGTGTCGGTCAGGAATTCGTAGGGCGGCACCGGCAGGTTCAGCGGCGCTGGGCCTTTTCGAATGCGCCCCGACGTATCGTAGTGCGAGCCATGGCAAGGGCAGAACCAACCGCCATACTCACCTTTAACGTCACCAGCCTTCTGGCCAAGCGGGATGCAGCCCAAATGCGTGCAAACACCGACCAGAACAAGCCATTCGTCTTTGCCGTCCTTGACGCGATCGTCATCGGATTCTGGATCGATCAGATCACCCACTGGCACAGCGCGGGCTTCAGCGATTTCAGCTGCAGTCCGCCGGCGGACGAACACTGGCTTGCCGCGCCATTTGAACGTGACGGACTGGCCTTCCTCGATGGGCGCAAGGCTTACCTCAATAGAAGACAGCGCCAGCGTATCAGCAGCTGGGTTCATTGAATCAATGAACGGCCATACCGCCGCTGCAGCACCAATGGCACCCATAGCGCCAGTCGCCATATACAAGAAGTCACGACGGCCTTTGTCGAAATCGTCGTGGCTGTCGTTTGTTTCGTAAGCCGTATCGGGCATGCGCGCTAATCCCCACACTCTAATAAGATGATCCTGAGATAGAACAAAACAATGCTGCAACCCAAGGCAGGCATTGACTTAAGCGTCAATATGACGCGCAACTTCACTGGGCGCTGGAGAAGGTGATTTTGCTGTAGATTTATGGGCCTTACAGGGACGAATTCTGGAGCTCAAATTGCCATGCGCATCGCCCTTTGCCAGCCGGATATACCGCAGAACGCGGGGACGATCTTACGGCTAGGCGCCTGCTTTGGAATTGGCGTTGATCTGATCGGTCCTATGGGATTCGTAGTGACAGACAAGCGCCTGCGCCGCGCCGGTATGGATTATCTGGACCTTGCCGATATGCGCCAATTTCCGAGCTTCGAAGCCTATCTGGCGCAAAAACACGGCCGGATGGTGCTGCTCACAACGAAAGCCGAAGCGACCGTGCACGAATTCCTGTTTCAGCCGGATGATGTGTTGGTCATGGGCAGCGAATCGTCGGGTGCCCCGCCAGAGGTGCATGCTGCAGTGGATGCTGCGATTCGTTTGCCGATGCGCCCCGGCGCTCGCTCATTAAACGTGGCTTTGGCGGCGGCAATGACACTTGGTGAGGCGCTTCGTCAAACCGATGCCCTGTCGCTCGGCCTGACCGGTGATTGATCCACATCATGACGGGGACGGCACATCCCGCGTACAACAGTCACTGTCTGATACCGAATCGGAGTTGACCCCCAATGTCTCTGCCTGACGCCGAAACCGTCGCCCAGCATAAATCCGCCGCCAGCCAATGGTTTGAGGCGTTGCGCACGCGCATTTGTGCTGAATTTGAAGCGATCGAAGATAGCCTGGCGACGGGTCCGCATCAGGACATGGAGCCCGGCCGTTTTTCCCGCAAAGCCTGGGAGCGTCCTGCAATCAATGACGATGCAGGTTCTGGTTCAGGCGGCGGCGGCGTGATGGCGACCATGCGCGGGCGGGTGTTTGAGAAGGTTGGCGTCAACGTTTCAACGGTGCACGGCCAATTCTCGGAGCAGTTTCGTGGCCAAATTCCAGGTACTGAAGATGACGCCAGCTTCTGGGCGAGCGGTGTTTCATTGGTGGCGCACATGCGGAACCCCCACGTCCCGGCAGTCCATATGAACACGCGCCACATCGTGACGGGCCAAGCCTGGTTCGGTGGCGGTGCGGATCTCACTCCAATGTTCCCGGAGAACCATGGCGACGATGCGGCAGATTTTCACGCAGCGCTGAAAGCAGCCTGCGACGGCGCTGACCCTAGCTATTATCCGCGCTTCAAAGACTGGTGCGATGAGTACTTCTACTTGCCGCACCGCGATGAACCGCGCGGTATGGGCGGCATTTTTTATGACAAACTGGATACCGGCGATTGGGACGCAGACTTCGCCTTCACCAAATCCGTGGGTGAGGCTTTCCTGGATATTTACCCGCGCATTGTCCGCTCCCGCATGGATCAGCCGTGGACCGATGCGGACCGGGAAGGGCAACTCATCAAGCGTGGCCGTTATGTGGAGTTCAATCTGCTGCATGACCGGGGCACCAAGTTTGGCCTTATGACCGGCGGCAACACGGAAGCCATCTTGATGTCCATGCCGCCCGAAGCGAAGTGGCCGTAACTGGCAGTCGCTGTGGATAACTCGAAAGATCGGCCATAGACCCCGATTCGGGAGATTCGTAGGGTCTGCCGCATTCGATTCGGGCGCAGATGCACAAGCCTCTGCCTTCAAGGACGCTAAACGCTCCATGGCTGAACGCACGCCTTCTTTTGAGGCCCTGTCCCCCCGCTTTCAGGGGTTTGACGCCTATTTCGCGACTGAGATCGCCCCAGATGCTCCCGCACTTGCACCGCGGGCATCTGAGAAGCGGCGCCTGTCTTGGCGGCTTAGGGCGTTGTTGGCGGTTGCCGTGGTGTATCTGGCGACAGCACCGTTTGTGATGATTTTCATGCCGGAAGGTGCGGCCCAATTCAGGCCCTGGATTATCGTCAGCTACTT
>Ga0315321_10000526_pt1 | contig 28445 bp, 41 predicted proteins | sample M180m21515metaG_FD_203464 | JGI IMG/M metagenome (GOLD analysis project Ga0315321, IMG submission 203464) | Ammonia-oxidizing marine archaeal communities from Monterey Bay, California, United States - M1 80m 21515 | ecosystem: Environmental > Aquatic > Marine > Intertidal zone | place: USA...
TATTTATTTGGGAAATCGATCCGCTGAGTTTAGGGACGCTTTTTCTGAGCTTGGTTTTGTAGTGTTTTTTGATGGCTAAACGTCACAAGAGCAAATGTAATCACTGCCAAGGGCCGGCACCGGTGCAGGCTACTTTGTGTGACAAATGCCGGTGCGAGACGGCAAGCCCCGAACACTGCGGGAGATCGCGGACGGGGCCAAGACCAGCGAAGCCGGGGCAAGTGCTCGGCTTCGAGACTTACGCAAGCCAAAGTGGGCGATGCGGTACAACGTGGCAGCTGTTGATTCTGAGAAGGTTAGCGGCGGTCTGTGGCTTTATTCTGTGGAGTACAACCAGTGACTTTTAAATATGAAAACCTGCCGCATTATTTATCCCTAGGGGCTGGTGTGCAATCATCCGCACTGGCGTTGATGTACGCTGCTGGCGAGTTATCGCCAATGCCAAAAGCGGCAATCTTTGCGGACACGCAAGCAGAACCGGAAAGCGTTTACAGGTGGTTAGATTGGTTAGAGGAACAATTGCCTTTCCCAGTACACAGAGTGACAAAAGGCGATTTGGGAAAAACGATATCGGTAATGCGAACCAAGGCTGATGGCTCGGTGTATTCGGAAAGCAACATTCCTTTTTTTGCAAAAGACAATGTCGGCAACGTTACAGGCTTTTTAAAGCGTCAATGTACGTACCAATACAAAGTGCGACCAATCAACCAGCAGTTGCGAAAGCTGGCGAAAATCAAGCGAGGCCAGGCAGAAGTTGGGGCGGTATCAATCATTGGCATTAGCTTAGATGAGTTTAAAAGAATGAAGCCAGCCAAGGAAAAGTGGCTTGTGCATAGGTGGCCTTTGGTAGAGCAGAGATACACGCGGCAAAAGTGCAAGGAATGGATGCAGGAAAAAGGATTCCCAGCACCCCCAAGGTCTGCTTGCACGTTCTGTGCTTTCCGGCATGACAAAGAATGGCGTGAAATGCAAGTTAACGAACCGGAAGCGTTCGCCAGTGCGGTAGAGATGGATAAAGCACTACGGAAAGCAAAGTCAGAAAATACTGAGTTTGAGGGTACAGCGTGGCTGCATCGTTCCTGTCGGCCACTAGATCAAATAGATTTGCGCACAGACGTTGAGCGCGGACAGTTAACAATGTGGGACGACGAGTGCGAAGGGATGTGCGGCGTTTGATGGCTAAACGCTACAAAAGCAAATGTAATCACTGCCAAGGGCCGGCACCGGTGCAGGCGACCTTGTGTGACCAATGCCGGTGCGGTGAGTGCCGGCGAATCTCTATTCTTTGCGAGTGTAATTATGGATATGCAGACGATCAAAGACGAGCTGTGGCAGATTGCCAAGGCTTACCCGACAGTCAACGGGCTGATGTGCAAGAAGCTCCCGAATGGTTCCACGGTAGGTAACCAATGGGCCAAGGTCATGCACAGCAGCAACCTGGACGCGGAGCACTTCGAGAACGTTTGCTATGAGTACGCAAACATGGAACGGCCAATACCGCAGCCGGCAGACCAGTTGGCTTTTGACATTATCGCGGAGGTCAAAGACCGCAAATGGAAAGATGACGCGAAGCTGCAACAATTCGAGAAGTACCACAAGCGTAAAAAGATGCCTTGGCGGGAAGGTGAAGAGGATAAGTGGTGCTTCGCCATGCGTATGGCGATTGATCCGGCTTGCAAAATGACAAAAGAGCAAGCTAAGGAGCTGGGCGCGTGGGCTACAAAAGATGGACCGGAGCCGGAATGGTTGAATGAGCAAGACACCAAGCCAGCTGTATAGCGTTGATGAGCGGGTGCAGGTTTGGGACGACGGCGGGCGTCTGTGCCATTATTGTGACCGCAGGTTACCGAAGCCTGGCACCAAAAGCGGACGGGCTACGCACTTCGATCACGTAATCGCACAAGCTCGAGGTGGTTCTGATGACCTAGAAAACCTCGTCGTTTGCTGCAAACGCTGCAACACGGAGAAAGGCGACAGGGATTACATCGAGTTTCTGCGTAATCGGTCGCAGCAGGCACAAAAGCAGGTAAACCGGCTAAATCAGCTAATCGTTGCGTTTTACAGCAAGCAGGTCTAAAATTTGTGGCAATGGGGACCGGTCACGGCGGGCGGCCGGGTTACAAGTTGCCCCATTTGTTCCCGGTCGCCCCGCTCATACTCTGAGGGATCAGATGAAGTTTTCAACGTTTCTGTTGCTGATGGCGGTTTTGGTAGTCGTTTTGGCGTTTGATACTGCCGGCAACGCTGGCGATGCAGCACCGGCACCAGTTGCCGAGCCTGTGCAACAATCACCAATCATTCAGCGAATCCGCGAGCGGTCAGTAAACATTTCCCCTGGCAAGACCGAGCGGACGCTGCGAGTCTGCGGGCCAGATGGATGCCGCACCGTAAACCGCTCAAGCGTCATCGAGACTGCACCGGTTGAGGATCAAGTTAGAAGCGGCGGCGGTCTGCTTTCGCGTTTGTTTGGGCGTCGTTCACGTTCAACCAGAGTTTCTCGGTCGTTTGGATGCTTAAGATAAGGTGAAGCAATGGCACGGTATATCTGTGCTGCTTTACTAATTGGGGCAGCATTTTACACGCCAGAAACGACGACAGCACAGAAGGCAACTCAGCCTGATGTGCTGGTGATCATTGAGCCTGCACCGCAGCTGCGTGGTCAGGCTATCGCTCAAAGCCGAGCTAATTACATGGCAGCTCGTGGCTACAAAGGCCACCCGCCAAAGTCTGCCGGTAATCAATGGTCAGTTCCTGGTGCCAACTTTGAGGGCGTGGGCTGGCGAAGCAATCAAAACACGCCGCACCGATCAGTAGGCACTTGCCGACCATCGGGCCGGTCTGGCTCTGCTGATGACAACAGCCGAAAACTGCTAGGCGATGCTGTGGCACGTTCACGCTATGGGGCGTTTCGAGTCAGGATATGGGGCCGCTAATGTTTTTGAGCAAAAAGAAAAAGCTGGCAATTTGTGCGATTGCAGATCAGGAATGGGTTGCCCAAATGGCCAGAAGAAGCCAAATGCGAGATCGGGAATCCCTCGAAGTTCGCGAAAGGGTGATCAAGCGATTGTCTCGAGATTACAAGGTTAACGGCTTTCTCGGATGTTTGCTTTTTGCGATTGCGGTAAAATTTGCGGCAAAGGTTATCGAGGATCTGCTGCGGGAATACTTCAAAGGAGAAACGACAAGTGAAAGACAATAAGGCGTTGCAGTTCTGTATTGGCCTCTTTCTGCTGTTTTTGGGCTGGAAACTCTGGGAAACGGGATGGATGCAGTACGCATTTGGGCCAAAAGACCCCGAAGCAGTTGAAAGTGTCGATTTGGTGGCAATGTTCACGGCTGCCGCAGTTTCTGCCGTGCAAATGGTTGGCGTTGTCGCCTTGGGGCTAGTCGCTGGCTTTCAGCCTTTAGCCGAGTCCTTTGTGGAATCGCTCACCAAATGGCGAAAGCCAGCATCTGACGGCGTGGATCAAGACATGCTAACTGCGACGCTACAAAGCATTGTTGCTCGGCTTGAGTTGCTGGAGAAACCAGACAATGACGAAAGTTGATATTGGGGAAAGCACAGCTGGCAAACCGCAACAATTATTGCTTTGGGCAATTTTAGTTGCGTTTGCTTGGTTTGTATTTGTACGCAGCGGGCCAGAGTCACTACCGACACCCCCACCAGTGCCAAGCTGGCCAGATGCGGTGTTACTGGTTCCACCAGTGGGGATCGCCGGCAGCCCCAAAATTGATGAATGGGGAGCAGACAACAACGTAGAGATCCGGCGATACAAAGCGGGGGCAGATTTGAGCAATGCACAGCCGTGGGTGCAGGAACTCTACAAACTTAGCGACGGTCAACAACCATGTGCGGTAGTATCAATGGGTGATTCTGTCGAAATTATCCCAATACAGGACAGCCTTCTAGCAGAACTTGAGGGTTTGCGGTGAACTACCTGCTGACGGAATTGCAAAGGCGACGGCGTGAATAAATGGCAGCCAGTTGATTGGATTGTAGGTGGCTTGCTGATCGTATACGGTTCAGGAATCCTTCTAGCCGCAGTGATAGACGTTCAGGACACCGGCGTAGCAGAACGCGTGTTGGCTGGAATGATCGGTATAATCTCTGCATATGTTGGTGCGAGAATCGGAAGCAACGCAGAATAACGGCGGCAAAATCAACACAAAACTCGTTGAGTAAACGACTAAAATTACACGTAATACCCAGGAACGTTTCTAGAGATGTCACAACTAATCAAACCGTTTTCATTCGTTGACAAGATCACTCAAGCCAAAATCAACTTAGTCGATTCTGCATATGCGGTTGCGTTGTCCAACACTTTGCCGAGCCTTGAAGATGTTTCGACGATAGACCAAGTGACGCAAATTGCCGAGCTGGGCGGCTACAAAGCAGGGGGTGAGCCAGTCGTTAACGTCCGCGATATTGGAACCGACGGCGTGTTTATCCTTGGCGGGGATGCGGTCGAATTTAAGGCTACCGGCGCAGATTTCCCTTCGTTTCGGTATTTGGTTTTGTACCAAGTGGAAACTGGAAACGTGATTGGGTGGTACGATTACGATAATCAGGTGACACTTACCGAGGGGAACTTCTTTCGCCTTGATGTCATTTCCTCTGGATTCCTCCGAGTTGCCTGATGTCTGAAATCGTATTTTCCCCAACTATTGAAGTGATGCCGGCGATTGACAACGTTGAGCTCGGTTTGATGATGCAAACCGAGCCTGATTTTGTTATTGCAAGTGGGGCTGATGATATATTCATCGAGTCTTCTGGTTATTCTCTGACGTTTTCGCCTGAACCGGCGTCAGTTACTTTTAATTCATTCGCAGGTCTTGGAGATGAGTACGTTTGGTACTGTCCGACGCTCGAAACTCTAGATCCTTGGAACTGCCTAGCAAACACCAATCTAAACCTCGCACCGTTTAACGCTACTGTAACAAGCGACATTGACGGCGAGGCGTATACGTTTTCGGGATCGTCTAGTAGCTACGCGACAAACTACGCGAAAGTGACGAGCAGAAGCGAGTTTAGCTATTCATTTTGGGTAAGAGGTTCGGCATCAGACAGCGAAGTTGATGGTGTTGTTGGGCAATCGAACATTAATAACCAGCGGGGAACACTCGTTTCTTCTTACCAAAACAGTTCCCAAGGCGGCGACGGGTCAAAGGCGACGTTCTTTTATCAATCTGAAGCTGATAGCTACAATTCCAACGAGAGGATACAGAGCGTCAGAACGGTATTTGACTCGACCTGGCATCACGTCGCCGTAACTTTTAAGGGAAATTCTCGCGTCAATATTTATGTTGATGGCGTTCTGGATAATACAAAAAGTTCGTCAATACCGAATCAGGTTTCTGATAGCTGGCGATTCGAAATTGGTAGATATGCTGGAAGCAACGGTTTTGCCGGCTCATTGGATGATGTCCGAGTGTTTACTAGCGTATTAACGGCAAATGAGGTGAAATGGCTTGCGACGGATCGGGGTGTTTTGGGTTCGCCTCCACCACCGCCAGTTGGTTTAGGCGACGAGAAACTCTGGCTTGCACCGACCTACACTGGCGACAATTCAAACCTAGCATTAGAAACCGGAAGCGGCGCCGGCTCTTGCACTGGCAATGTTTCGGTTGTGGATGACCCCGATGGCGGGACAGACTCGGTGTACAACTTCAACTCAACTTCTCCGTCCTACAGGATGACTTGGACGGGCGGTCAGTACCAGACTTACACGTTCTCAGCCTGGTATCGTGCGGTCCCTCAGTATGGTGCGTTATGCACTTACACTGCATCCATCGATGTGATGCAATTTTTTCTAGACACAAACAGAGGCAAGCCTTACGCATGGAACGACTCGTCCCAAATTCCTGTAACATTTCCGTTTGATAATACATGGCATCACATTGCCTACCAACGAAGCGGGTACGGTTCCGGTGGCGTCAGTAAATACTACTCAGATGGTGTACTTGTCGCTGATATGGTTCCAGATGGGCCAAGCAATGGATCATGGACAGGAAGTTACTTAGACATTGGAATCCAAGGACGGCAGTACGCTGGACCGAACAACCTGAAGGGCCACCTGGATGACTTCCGTTTCTACGACCGGCTCCTTACAGACGAGGAGATAGCGTGGCTTGCAACAGAGAAAAACGTGCTGGGGCCGCCCGCATCCGATTACGGTTACAGCCCGTTTTCAAACTCAACTTTTCAAAGTTACATTTTTAGCAGTAAGGTAATCAGATGAGTCAGCGACCAACGACGCTCAAACGCGGAACAACGCAATACTGGACAATCGCGACCTACGACAGCAGCGGCGTGCTAGTCGATGCTGACAGTACACCTACGATTGCCCTACGCAAAAACGGAGCAGCACACATCGGGACAACAACCGTCACAAAACGGTCTGGAACTACTGGACTTTATGATTGCACGTTCAACCCAACCGGCGAAAGCAACTCAGACCAATTCCAAATAGAGGAAACGGCAACGATAAGCCTTCAGGCATACGTTAATATCTGGAACTTTGACATCAACGAAGAATTACCGGAGGGGCTGGGAAGTGTATCAGTTGACACAAACACCGGAAGCATCGGTGCTGATTTGGTAGCAATCAATCAAGAAGCTATCACCGCGACCAGTGGCAATAGTAACTACATGGCTGATAGGTTTGTTGATTTTTACGATCACAGTTCGGCAAACAGCAGAAACAGCGGCAATTTCAATACGACCACTCCTGACAACGCTGGCATCACTGCAAACGGAAGTGCTATCGCAGCACTGAATGACTTCAACCCAGCCACTGACAGCGTCCAGAATGTGGTAAACGTGGCAACCACATCTGTTTGTGTAAGCAACAGCGATATGAGAGGGACGGACGGAGCAAACACAATCGCACCAGATAACGCGGGGATCACTAGCAACGGTACAGCAATCTCGAATGTTGATACTGTTGTTGACTTGATCAAGGTAGACACAACGGGCATCGTTGCCACAACTGACAAACTTGATACCGCGTTAATTTTAGATGGTTCTGTTTACCAATACACGGTAAACGCCCTAGAAAACGCACCAAGCGGTGGGGGCGGTGGTGGTTCGGCTACTCTTGCAAAGCAAAACGAGATCATTGCAGACATTGCCGCACTGAATGACTTCAACCCAGCCACTGACAGCGTCGCAAATGTGACGAACGTGGCCACCACAGCTGTCTGTGTAAGCAACAGCGATATGCGAGGGACAGACGGAGCAAACACAGTCGCACCAGATAATGCTGGGATTTCGAGCAACGGAACGGCCTTGGCAACAACGACCAAAACCGGTGTCCAGTACACGGCCACCGCACAATCTGGCGACACTATCCAAGTAACATTGAGTTAATCATGGCACTTCAAAACAGCTTCGCATCGTTTTTTGGGGCAGTTTATCCAGCCGAAAGCAACGTATTGATCACTGCACCTGTTTACGGTGACTCAATAAATGTTCTCAATGGTGCTTACACGCCATCGGGGGGCGGTGGATGTTCCTACCCTGGCACCGACGATGTGCGCGAAGGTATTATCTACGCAGATGGGGCATTGCTGGGTGTGCTAGAGCTACCGCTACCATCGCAGGTGTTGGTCGGCACTGGCTACGGTGCGAATGGCACAGAATACGACGGAACGCTTAATTTCCCGCCGGGTGGCATATCTCAGCCACTGCCGCCAGTAATGATAACAGGCCAAATAGCATCGCCACTGATTAATGGGGATAGCTACACAGACGCACTTGGTAGGGCGTTTGTGTGGTTTGTCGATCCAATGGCAGGGATGACTACCGCCACGCCTGTGAGCTTCAAGGGTTATCTTGATTGTGCTTGCACTGGCACGCCAGCTTGGACCGCCCCAGGTGCCGTCGTGCTTGATGGCACACAATGGAAGCTAACGTTTGAACTGGACTCAGCGACGACAGCAGCACTAGACGCCGGGGAGTACGGTTGGGCGGTCACGTTTGACCAAGGCGGCGAGGATGTCACGATTGAGACTGGCACGGTCGATTTCAAATGCGGGTGATTGGCCCCGGAGTTAGGTTCTCCCGAGGGGGTACGGTAAGCCCGACCTCCTGCGGGAACTACCAAAAAAGGGACAAAACTAACTGGGGGGTTTGGGATGGTTACAGAGTCTGAACGCGAGCGAAATCTGAACGGTCAGCGGAACCGTGCTCAGAACGTCCAAGACATTGGGCCACCTCCGAAAAAGCCACGCACCAAAAAGTGGAAAGCGGCCCGGCTCGAGTCAGACGAATCTTTGCAGCGTCACCTGGAAATCTGCTACCCCGAAGCCTTCCCGCTCGAGTGGTCCGAAGATCACTTGCAGCTTTTCCCAGCGATTGAACGGGCCGCGGATGTCGGATTGCTGAAAGCCCTAGCAATGCCGCGCGGCTCGGGCAAGACTTCGATCATGGTGCGGGCTGGGCTTTGGGCATTGCTGACTGGCCGGCGTAAATACTGCTGCATCGTTGCAGCTACTGAGATCGCAGCCCGGCAGCTGCTTAAAGGCATGAAAGCCGAGATCCTGTACAACCCGCAGCTCAAAGAATACTACGGGCGAGAGCTCCATTGTCTGATCCAGATGGAGGGCCAGAGCATACGGGCGAGGGGGCAACGCAGCCAAGGCAAGCAAACCGCACCAGAGTGGAACGCTGACCGCATTTGTTTTGGTCACATCAAGGGACTCGAGAAAACAAACGGGGCTTATCTGACAACTGCCGGCATTACCGGCCAGGTACGTGGCCAGCAGACTGTCAGCATGAAGGGCGAGATCGTGCGGCCAGACTTGGCACTGATCGACGATCCACAAACCAAAGAATCAGCCAGCAGTGAGACGCAGTGCAAAGCTCGGCACGAAACAATGATGGGTGACATTTTGGGACTCGCTGGGCCATCGCGGGAAATCTCAGCAATTACCACTTGCACCGTTATCTACAAAGGCGACTTGGCAGACCGGCTGCTAGATCGTCAGCTTTCGCCCAACTGGCAGGGCGACAAAATGCAGATGGTGACGCGATGGCCAGACAACTCAAAGCTCTGGGACCAGTACGCCAGCATCCAAAGCCAAGACTACATAGACGGCGGCGACGGCTCGAAAGCAGCGACTTTCTATGAGCAGCACCGCGACGAGATGGACAAGGGCGGGCGGGTATCGTGGCCGGCACGCAAAGGTAACGCACTGTCTGCCATCCAGCACGCGTACGATTTGAAGATACGCGACGAATCAGCATTTCAGGCTGAGTACCAGAACGACCCATTGAATGACAATGACCAGATCGCTTTCGACTTGGTGGCCGAGCACATCAGCAGACGCACAATACCGGTAAGCCGCAACGAAATCCCAGCAGAAGCCGAGACAGTTACGGCATTTGTGGACGTGCAGAAGGAGCTTTTGTTCTTTGCGTTGATGGCGTGGACTCCAAGCGGTCGCGGCACGGTCATTGATTACGGCACCTGGCCAGATCAGGAAACAGCCTACTTCAGCAAGAGCAAACTACGCCGGCCGATGAGCAGTCTGCCGGGGTCGGTCGATCAGAATACAGATACTTACCATGCGTTAGAGTCTTTGGCGTCTGATCTATTTGGCCGGCACTTGTATCGTGCGGACGGGGCAACGCTCGGCCTGCAGATGATGGCCGTTGATGCTGGTTACAGCGAATCAGCCGCAGCGGTGCGGCGGTACTGCTCAGAAAGCCAGTTCAAAGGCATGATTCACCCATCAATCGGTAAATATATTGGGGCTAATCAGCTACCTTGGCAGCAGTTCACGCAAGGAAAGCGTGACCAACTCGGCACGCACTGCCGGCTACAACCACCCAAAACACGGTCATTTGGCGTACGCGAGCTGCTAATTGATACGAATTGGTGGAAGACGTGGGCAGCCGAGCGACTGATTGCCCCGCTCGGGTCGGATCGGTCTATCAATCTATTTGAGGCAGAACCGCATCTGCACCGCATGTTTGCCGAGCACTGCACGGCAGAAGATCCCACAATTGTAATCGGCAAAACGGGAAATCAGGTCATCGAATGGAAGCAAAACGCCGGCAAGCCCAACAATGATTACTGGGACTGTCTGGTCGGCAACTGCTGTCTGGCGGGGCTGCTTGGCGTGACTGTGATGCCAGAAGCAAAAAAGCAGCAGAAGAAACGCAAACCGAATAGCAGGGGCAAAGCCAAGCTTCTTGGCCGTGCCAAAAGGAACTAGTGTAAATTCATCACCGATTTGTTAGGATATGGCCATGAATTGTGAACCAAAGAAAACGAAGCTCGAGGAAATGGCGGAACAGCCTAAATCTGTTACCGGCGATCAGGGCGCGTGGACGAACCATTCACTCAAAGAACAGATAGAGTTGGACCGCTACGAAGCCAGTAAAAAGGTCAAAGGCTTTCCAACGATCTATAAGGGCCGATTCCAGCCACCAAGTGCGAGAGGCAACTGATGGCCAAGCCGATAAAGGCCAGTTACGATGCTGGCGGTTACGACCAAGACAACGCCAATCACTGGTCATTTGCTAACGGTGCGTCTGCCGATGCTACTGGATCGCCCCTAGTACGGCAGAACATTAGAAACCGAGCCCGGTACGAGGTGCTCGAGAATAACAGTTACGGGCGTGGAATCCTCGAGACTCTGAGCCAAGACACGATTGGCACTGGGCCAAGATTGCAACTGCATTTACCAGAAGTGCAAGCGGCAGAGATTGAACGAGAGTGGGGGTATTGGTCGCAGGCTTGCCGGTTGGCTGACAAGCTGCGGACGATGGTAACCGCCAAGACAGTGGACGGCGAAGCAATCGCCAAGGTTGTCACCAACCCGCCAATACCAGCAGAAGTGAAACTGGATATTCAGCTGGTAGAAGCTGACCGGCTGACTGCACCGGGCGGGGTGTGGGATACGCCAGACTATGTGGACGGTATCCATCTGGACGAATATGGAAATCCTCGAGCTTATGACATTCTAAGGGTACATCCCGGCTCACCAGATACCGCCAACTTGCTAGAGTTTAACACGTTCCGGCGGGATCAGATCATTCACTTTTACCGGCAAGACCGGCCAGAACAGCATAGGGGCATATCGGAAGTAGTGACGGCGTTGCCGTTGTTTGCGTTTATGCGGCGGTTTACTCTTGCAACTGTCGCCGCAGCGGAAACAGCAGCCAATCACGCTATGGTGCTACAAACCGATGCGCCAGCTTCTTCAGTTGATGAGGAACTGGCGTGGGAAACCGTTGAGTTGCGACGGAACGCAGCCACGGTTCTACCCAATGAATACAAGCTAGGTCAGGTATCGGCAGAGCATCCGGCGACTACTTACCAGATGTTTAAACGTGAGATCCTGAACGAAGTGAGCCGGTGCGTTTGTATGCCCTACAACGTCGCAGCTGCGGATAGTTCGGGATACAACTACGCATCAGGCCGGCTTGATCATCAAGTCTATGACCGGGCTTTGCGGGTAAATCAAAGCCGCATTGAACAGCACGTATTGGATCGGCTGCTAGGCGATTGGCTGCTTGAGTCGGCACTGCTTGGCATGTTGCCGGCTGCGATGGCTTCCGATGTGCTTGATGCTGCTGCACGGTTTGGCACTGCTGGCGTTGCCATGAGAGTGCCGCACAGCTGGGAATGGGATAAGCGGCCCCATGTTGATCCCGGCAAAGAAGCCACAGCCCAACGAACTAGACTACAATCCGGCACAACCAGCCGAGCCCATGAGATGAAAGAATCAGGGCTCAATATGGACGAGATCGACGCACAGGCGGCGGTTTCGTTTGGGTACGTCGGTGATGATGGGATGCCAGACGTTGAGGGATACCGCAAGGTGCTTGGGGCGTCGCTGTTTAGCAATGGCAACGCAGTACAGGCAGAAGAAGCAGACACAGAACAACCGGAGCCAGAAGATGGGCCGAGCGAAACGGAACAAACGGATGAATCAGAAGATCAGGTTTGACGCTGGGCCGCTTGAGATCAAAGCGGCAGACGGTGAAGCCAAATCTCCTGAGTTCACAATGCAAGCATACGGCGGGGGCCGTTTGCATCTTGGTAACTTCCCTCACCCAGCGGTGATTGCTGCTGAGGGTGTAGAAGTACACGGGGGAGCGGATACAATACCAATCCTGCGGGATCACGACGGCAAGCGGCCAGTCGGCCACGGCAAGCCAATTGTCGCCAGTGATTCGTTGCAGGTAGAAGGGACAATCAGTCAAACGTCTGACGATGCAAAGCAGATCATCGAGGCAAGCCGGAACGGCTACCCGTGGCAGGCAAGCATTGGTGGACGGATGACGGAGAAGCCAACCTTTGTAAAGGCTGGCAAAACAGTAACAGTTAACGGCAGACGCCAATCCGGTCCGGTGTACGTCGTCAATGCGTTTATGTGGACCGAAACTAGCGTTGTGAGTGTGGGAGCTGACGCAGACCGCGCCACAACCTCTATCGCAGCAACTTCAGACCCAAAGGGTTTAGATATGGACTTTCAGGAATGGCTCGAAGCCCAGGGTTTCGAGGATGTTAACGACGCACAGCGTCAAACACTTCGTGCAGCGTATGACGCAGAGCACAGAAGCGATGACGCAATTGAGCTTGAGAAGCTCAAAGCATCCGACGCACTCGATGGGATGCGACGCGAAGCAATTAAGGTTAGTAAGGAAATGAAGAAGATCAGCCGCATCGCAGCACAATATGGCGACCGATGCGACGATGCTTTAATTGACAGCCTTGAAGCCAAAGCGTTGACCGGCGACATCTCAGCAGAGACTTTTGAGCTCGAATTGCTGAAGGCGTCGCGCCCTTTGCCCAATGGCTCTGGGACCGCACCGTCATACGCCGGTGCGGATTGCAACGCAATCACTGCCGCACTGTGTAACAGTATTGGAATGGACGAGGAAAGCGTTGCTGACTCGCTCAAAGCTGAAGTTGGCGTGAAAGCTGCTGATAAGGCGATGAACGACGCAGCAACGTTGCGTGGCTTCAACGTCCACAAGCTGATCCACACTGTGCTCCACGCTCATGGCCGCAGCGTTTCGCCTGGCCAGGGCATTGATGACAGCGTTTTGGCTTCTGCTCTTGAGTGCGGATCTAACATCCGTGCGTCAGCTGGCTTCAGCACTGTCAGCCTTCCCGGCATCCTGAGTCGCGTTGCTAACAAGGCAATGTTGCAAAGCTACAACAGTGGCGCGGGCGTCGCTCGCGAGTTTTGTGCCGAGACTGACACCACCGATTTCAAGCAATTCGACCGCTACCGCATGACGGAAGCCGGCGACTTTGAGGAAATCGGAGCAACTGGCGAGATCAAAAACAGCACGTTGACCGAAGAAACTCTGAGCAATCAGGTAAAGACTTACGGTCGCATGTTCGGGATCACCCGCCAGATGCTCATCAATGACGACCTTGGTGCAATGCTTGCCATTCCTAGCCTGCTAGGCAAGATGGCTGCTAGAACGCTGGAAAAGTCTGTGATCAGCCTGCTTGCCAACGCTTCGACTGGTGCGGCTTCAACAAACTTCTTCTTTAGCACTTCGACCGCCAAGAAGAAAGCCAACTACGCTGCCGGTGCTGCCACAGCATTGGACATCGACGCACTTGGAACGGCTTACAAGCTGTTTCTTGATCAAGTGGACAGCCAGGGCAACCCAATCATGGTTGAGCCTAGCCTGCTTCTTGTTACCAACAAGAACGCTGTCAACGCTCGCAAGTTGTTCAACGACGCGGCTTACAGGTTCACTAATACCGACACCAAGGAAACGATTGAAAACCAGTGGCAGGGCATGTTCCGTCCATTGGTTAGCCCGTTCCTGTCACAGCTGGGAACCACCGAAGACGAGTATTACCTACTTCCGGCCCCAACAGATACAGCAGTGATCAACATTGCTTACCTGCGAGGCCAGCGAGCACCAGTTATCTCGCAGTCTGACGTTGACTTCCAGCAGTTGGGCGTCCAGATGCGTGGCGTATTTGACTTTGGTGTTGCACTTTGGGATCAAAGACTAGCCGTGAAAATGGCCGGTCAGTGATCGTTTCTTACCCTTTCAATTGATCCCTACGAGGACTAAAAAAAATGGCTAATCAGTTTAAACAACACGGCGTTTTCGCCGATTACACACCGGGAGCGGCAGTTACAGCCGGTGACATTGTCAACGGTGTTGGCATTGGTGTTGGCGTTGCTGACAACGACATAGCAGCCAACGAGCTTGGCGCGGTTCGAGTTGCTGGCGTCTACCTGATCGACAACCCAGACGATACTGCATTTGCACAAGGTGCAACCGTGGGCTGGGATGCGACAAACGGCAAAGCAGTTGCTGCTGGTGCGGGTGACTACGACATCGGGACGGCTTACGCTGCCTACGTCGCAGGAACCTTGCTGGTAGACGTTGCCATCAACGGCGCGGTTGGCTAATGAACTTGCTAGCGAAAGCGGCGGGTTATTTGCAAAGCCGCATGATCGAAAGTGCATCTGAACCCGTGCGGTACATCCGCGCGGGGGTGGTGTATGAGATGCGTGCGGTGGTTGGGCAACTTGTCACTGACCAGACAGACGTTAACGGCTTCGTCTTGCGAACCGTTACGCGAGACTTCACAATCTCGCAATCTGCGTTTACTTGGTCAGATGACAACAAGCCAAAGCGAAACGATGAAATCTGGCAGTTGGTAGACGGCTACTGGCACGTCTTTACTGTTAACGGTGACAGTTTCGCGACAGCACATTATGAGGAAAGCGATGCCTATGGCGTGGCTTTCAGAATACATACAAGGAAGGATCGGGAAGTTGCCACTTGATGCAAAACTGGGCCGGGAGTTAGCCACACGAATCAATGCAGCCTATACGGGCCGCATCAAAAGCGTTGTGTTTACTTACGATCCGTTTGCAGAGTCTGACGAAATCGACGGCTCACCACTGGCAGCAATCAGCCCGTTTAACCTCGAGCACGTTCGAGAGTCTCGCGGAGACTGGCGGCGTGATGTTCGGTTACTGATCACAATGATTGTGAAGCAGGCACCGAATGAAGACGCAGGTTTTTTTGACATCTACTTGGATAGCTGGGATGACTTGTTAGAAGTCGTCAAAGCAGATGCCTGGGTGGATGCAATGGAGATCAGCGGACGTTATGAACTGGACCAATCACAAACTCAGGCCAGGCTGATCTGTCAGGCCATAATCGACCTAAATTTTGCATAGGTAAATACAATGGCACTCAAAAGCGGCTTGCAGCTCTATACGTACAACTTGGCCGGCACGATTGCGACGCCAACAACGTACAATCTTTTTAATTACGTTCGGGATGAATCTGTGGACATGGACCGCACCGAGGTGGACGCAAGCAGCCGGGCATCGGTCACGTTCCGTCAGTTTGTGCCAGGTCTGAGCAACGGCAACGTTGAGACGCAGATCATGCACTTGCCTGGCGACACTATCTTTGACGATATTCAGGAAGCGTTTTTCAACAATACGACTTTATTGATGGCGTTTGTTGATGGGCCTTTGCAAGCTGGCGACGCACGGCACGGGGAAACCGGAACTATTAGCGTTTCTGGTTTGTGGGGTGCGTTTTACGTCACCAACTTCACAGAGCAGCGAGCACTCGAGGACGCACAGGTGCATGACATCCGCTTCAGTCCTACGCTCGAGCCAGTGACCAACGAAGTGCCGATTTACAAGACTGTGTCGGTTACGTTGTAACTTTTAATCTATTGGGGAAACGATGGAAATTAACGGAAAAGATATAGAGCTACGCGTAGAGCTCAAGCAACTCTACGCAGCTCGGCGAAAAGGCTGCGACATCGGCGATCTGAGCAACGGCAAGCTGCAAGCGATTGCGGTGAACCTGCTAGATGCCTTAGATGCGGCGTGGATGGTTTACGAGAAGCAACTGAAAGCGGCAGGCGTGAAAACGTTTGACGCGTTTCTGGCCTTAGACAGTGACCAACTCACAAAACTAGCTGATCAGTTTCGGGGGGAGCTGTCCGTTTTTTTTCCGGCAATGAAAGCGATTCTGAACGAGATCAACCAAATGCTGGCGGTGATGGCCGACCAGATAGCATCTGGCCAAGCGTCTGGCGAGCAGCCGGAATCTTAGGCGTTGAGCCGTGGAGCTTTACCTACTTTGAACTAGCAACGATGTGCAAGGAGGCCATGACAGTGAGCTGGGATCACACAGCAGCCATCACGGCCATGATTGCCAACGTAAACCGTGGCAAAGGTAAAAGCCCTATCAAACCGCAGGCATTGAACCCAATGCGGCAAGACGGCGATGGGCGGCACAAGCTAAACAAAGATAACATCAGCATCCTCAAAGGCTTGGCCGGGAAGGTGGAGTGATGGCACAGACAGAATTTAAGCTGGTGCGGTCCGACTTCAAGTTTCGCGGTGCGGAATTGCAGCAGAAGGTCACCAAGAAAAAGAAAGCCTGGATGAACCGCACCGGGGCCGTAATTCGCACAGTTGCGCGGCGATCAATGAAAAAGGCACCCAAACAATTCACCAAGAGCGGCAAGAAACGCAATCTGACCCGATTTGGGCGATACCAAAAGATCAAGAGCGGCAAGCGTAAAGGTGAGCAGCGGTTTCAAAAGGGTTTGCATAGTCGGCCAGGGCAGCCGCCATATTATCGCGAATCAGGATCGGGCAACCTGCGAGCGATCAAATACGAAGTCGGCAAAAACAACGATTCCGTTTCAGTGTTTACAATGAGCACCGGCGGAGGCAAGACAATCAGCAAACCGCCAGCCATTTTGCAAGAGGCAGGCGGAACTGCAAAGATAAAGGGACAGCGTAAAACGTCACAGTTTCCGGCACGCCCCTACATCACGCCAGCAAGCGAAAAGGGCCTCGAGTACATGCGTAAGGTCGTTAAAGAAGGTATCAAGTAATGGCAAAAGGCATACCAGCCGGTCAGGCGTCGTTTACTCTTAAGCTCAACGATCAGTTGACTGGGAAGATGCAAAAGATCGGCATGACCGTTAGAAACGGCATGAGACGTATTGGATCGGCTGCTAAAGCTGGTGCGATGATTGCGGCCAAAGCATTGGCTGCCATAGGCACCGCAGCAATAGCAGCGGGCGTTGCAATCATAAAGCTAGGAAGGCAGTTTGCGGCATACGGCGATAAGTTTGGAAAGATGGCAACACGTACCCGCATCGGTGCAGAGGCGTTGCAAGAACTCAGTTTTGCCGCACAGATTAGCGGCACAAATATTGACAGTCTGAGTCAGGCGTTGTTTCGCGCACGGCGCCGCATTGGAAATATGGCAATTGGCGGGGGCGGCCCCGCTGCTCGAGCACTTCAGACACTAGGGCTCAACGCCAAAGAACTGGCAAAGCAACAGCCAGAAAAGCAGTTTTTCGAGCTGATCAAAGCTTTAAAAGCAGTGGGCAACGAAGCAGAACGCAATCAGCTAGCGTTTGAGATTTTTGGGGACAACTTCCGCGACATCCAGCCGCTAATTGATGCAGGTGCGGACAGCATTGACCATCTACGGGACCGAGCAAATCGGCTTGGTTTGGTGCTTTCGAGTCGCGAGATTAAACAAGCTGAAGGACTGACAGACGCTTTTTTTGAGTTTGGCGAAGTGGCCAATATGGCTGGAAATAAAATTGGGGCAGCGTTTGGGCCGAGCCTGAAACTTATCTTTACCGGGCTTGCTGAGGCAATCGCGGATTTAACGAAATCGTTCATAAATCTGGGCGGCAGCGTCACCATCATTGGCCAACAAATCAAGTTTGCAATAACCGACATTTATTCGGATATGTTTAAACAACTTAAGCCGCTTTTTAATGTATTGCCAACACGTATGAAGGCAATGTTCGCCCCAATAATGGCAGCACTGAAAGCCGGCAGAGGGAAAGCGTTTGGTGACTTAACTGATGCAATTAGAAGCACAGCCGGCGGCAATAAGAAAATCGTATTTACAAAAAGCGGGAGTTTCCAGCCGGGTAAGCCAACGGGAGTTCGGCCAGAGCCGGTAGCAACAACTGGCATTTTGTCAGGGTTTGCCGCACAGTATGCCTCGGCTTTTGGATTTAACCGAGCCGATCCAAAGAAAGAAGAAAAGCAAATGGTAAACCTGCTAGAAGAAATAGCAGACGCAGGACCGTTAGCAGTACAGCCAGGGTAAACCATGACAATCACATATACAGAACGCTTCCAGTCGCCAAATTCGATCAGCGAAGCTAACAACAAACGCGATGACCAGTGGACAAAGAATTTTTTGGTCTACGGCGACGCCAGCGAAACGGAAACACAAATTGTTTCGTTTTTGGCAGCAAACCTGCCACAGACTTTGGATGATTTGCTGTTGCAAAAGCTGAAAGTATCAAGAGAGGAAGCGGACGACTATTGGTCGTGCGATGCTACCTACAGTGCACCAGCTAATCCTAAAAACAGGCCGCAGTTAGAGCCGGGCGGCGGGTACCGATGGACTGTCAGAAGTTCAGGTGGGGCAAGCGCACCGAGGCAGTTTTCAGAGGAATTTGTGGACGAAAGCGTGAACCCACTAGCAGCGGATAAATGGACGCTTGCAGCGAAATCGGATGAAGTGAAACGGCTAATTGGCTGGCGGCTTACTTCAGAAGGTGCAACAACGACAGAACCGGTAGACTTTCCAGTTGGTGGGGTTGAAATCGGTGTTGAACTAGCAGTGAGTGCCGCACAGGTCAGCGGTGGCTTTCTTGTTGGTGTTGCATCTCGTGCAGCAAGCCAGGCGGTTAATGACACAGCTTGGAATGGATTTGCGGCACAAACGTTACGGTTTACAAATTTCTCCGCAATACCGAGAAACGGCACGTTGCCAGCGTGGGATTTGAGCTATACGTTCGATTACAGCCCTTCCAAGACGGTCACAGTGGATTCGTTGACGCTGCCAAAGGCTGGCCAGCATTATTTGGAAATCTGCACTGAGCTTTTTGAGTTAGTCGGCGCGCCCGGTGGCCTGATGCTGCCAACAGCTGTGAGGCTTGCAACGCACAAGATGCGGCCAGAGATTAACTACCAAACGGAGCTGGGCATTTGAGCACGTTTAAAAAGCCGCTTGCGGGCGATCCCGCAAATCTGATACTCAGCCAGTCGTTTCAAGGTGCATTGGTTGATGTAGTCAACGCATACAATCGGGGGGAGCTGACACAGAAGCCGCAAGACTTGCGCAAGCAAAATGTTGTGATGGTGAAGAACCAGACAGACGACGACATAGAGCCGGGGCAAGCACTGTCAGTTAATCAAGACATGCCGGCAGGCTCTGCGGATCTGTTGGTTAGCTATCTAAACAATCCTCTGGTTTACGGTTCTGCGTTGACCTGGCACAGCAACATTGCTGAATTTGCGATTGCTACGCAGACCATTGAGTCAGGGCTAATCGGGCCGGCGTCATTTAAGCCGTGGGGAAGGGTGAAGGCTGACGCTAACGGTGATGGTGATTGGTTGATGCACGACCCCACAACGCCATCACAGTTCAGGCGTTCAACGGGGGGCGTTGCTCGAGTGATCACTGCCGATGCAGCATCAGGCCAATGCGTCGCAAACTTCGATGAGCAGCAGAGACTGTGGAGATTTGAGCTTACCGAGGACGTTTCAAACCTCATCGGAATTGGGGATTTGATTGATTTGGGCGGCAATGTTTACGCAGCCAACACTAGCATCAGATTTACAAATAGTACAAAGGTTGCCGGTGATGCTGGATTCTGTGTCCACACAGGGAACTATTTTGACGCTATCGAGGCTGCGGCTACTATCGGCGGGGAGCCGACGCCGAGATTTCGTTTCCGTTTGAAAACGGATTTCGACGATACTGGCGTGGCAACTGCTTACGTTCTGGACGTGTTTGGCAGCGTCACAAATCCAGACGGCTCACCGGTAGAATTAGGCGACATCCTCACGGTACATGATCCTAGAAAGTGCTTTGCCCATGCTGTAGGTGCTGACAGTTTGGCGACGATACAAGCGGAATCTGACCCGTTTTTTCCTGATGGGGGGTCAATCGGGTATGCGGTGAAGACTCTGCAACTAAAAGCCAGCCCGAATGATCCAGACGACGAACAATACCCTCGCTGGGAAGTAGAGCAATGCACGCAAACAGTGCAACGCATGAAAGTTCGGATCGATTCACTTTTTGACGCAACTGGTGGAAATACAACGCAGCCAACTGGCGAGCTCGGCGAAAGTGCTAAAACACTTTTCTTCACTGCTGAAGATGCAATTCTTTCCAGATGGCCTGATATTGATTACGCGCCTGAATGGATACCGAGCACTGAGACGGATTGGGACTGGGAGATACAATGCGAAAACCCCCACCGATTTTCAGCTCAGGATGGCTGGGCAATTATCGAGCGCGTTGTTGCAAGGAGCAGAGTTGAAGACGCAACAAACGTTAACACGCCATATTCGGCTAATGTGCAAGATGCCGTGGAGTGGCACATTATTGACGTTGAAAACCCAATTGCGAGATGGTTACAGGTAGAGCGGTTGGGTGGTGCTGGCGGTGGCGAGGGTGGATCGTGGCGCGTTGGTGGCACTTTTGCCGAAGGAGAAAACCCCGGTACAAACTACCGATTCGATGACGCCGAGCCGGTTAGTGCACATATACGCGACGCACCGGGGCTGATTACCGGCTGCCTGAATGATGGTGAATTGGGGTGGGCATTTTGGGATCCCAACGAACAATACTACAACGTAGTCGCGACAGACTCAGCACTGCTTGGTGCACCGGTAGGCATCTCCCCAATTATCGGCGTGGACTTCAATGGATGTGATTTGAATTACACAAAACTTCAAGGGGTAAAAGTATTTGGAGGAAAAGAAGCTTGCGAATTTGTCAACGTTACCGGCTCAACGTCGCCAGATTTGGTACCAGTGCCAGTCGTCACTGGTATCACAATTGACCCAGAGCATCCAACAGAGGTCTGTTTTTCCACTGGTACTGTTTACGTTTGCAGCGGTTCAAGTGACCCAGAGCCGACCTGTATCGATGTTTGTGACCCGTGTTATCCTCCTGAAACTGGGTGCTGCGAATATCCACCAGGCACCTATACTGATGGTATTACGTTTGACGTTTGCCAAGCACAGGGCGGGTCATGGACGCCGGGAGATTGTCCAACTGATCCAGATTGCCCAATCTGCGATCTGTGCGACACGCCGGGAGGCGGGGTTTACATCAACCTCCAGCAATTTGAGTTCTCGGCTGGTGGTACAGTCGCCCAGGGCGGCGTTTTCACTATACAGACGACAGTGCAATCAGGATCATGCACAGCAACAGCAACCGGATTCTTCACGCCACTTGGCGGGGGAGCACAAACCCCGGCATCATGTGAAATGACACTTGTTGCGGACGCCCTGAGCCCATCTGGCTACGCGATAGAGTGCGTCTGGTCACCATCGCAGATTTATGGATGCACATTAGACGCTAATCTGTTTGGTAGTTTTTCTGGCATTGACCCCTGTGCGGACACTTATGGATTAGCCGCCGGCGGCGTCGATCCTCCGAACCCGCCAGAAGGTAATTTTTGGACGGATTATCAAGTAGACACGAATCCATGCATCCCGTAGGCGGCCCCGGAACTGAACTGGGGCTGCTCATTCCTGAGTGGTTGGCCAAGCAATCCAGTGGGTGCAAGTGCTCAGATCACGCAGCCCATATGGACGCTTGGGGCGTTGAAAAGTGCATCCAGCACCGAGAAAAGATAGTTAGCTGGCTGGTTGGCCAGAAGCATTTGTTGCCAACCGTCTTGCAGCTGTTACCGGAAAAAGCTCTAAAAGCCGGTGCCGGCGTGTTAGTTGATTGTGCAATTCATAATGCCAAAATAAAAGCCGAGCAGTGACCAGACTTGTCTGGCGGTCGGAAATGATGTTGCTGTAATCACCGCATTTGAGGTAAAAGCAATGGACTGGCCGGAATACATGGCGAAGCTGCTGAACAGATTGACAGCGTTGACAGATCCCAAAGCAGTAGTCAGTTTGAAGTCTGGCGACATGGTGCGGGAAATTCACGCAGCATTTGAGGCCGGAAAAGCTCAAGACGAAAGCGAGGCGAAACCGACAAAATAGCTATTGGGGATACGAAACTTACCTTTACTTTGAAAGAACTTTGATGGATTTGAACGACGTTTTTACCGGTGCAAGCCTGAAAGCACAGGATTTGAAAGGGCGAGAAGTTACAGTTACTATTGCCAAATATGAGGTTGTAGACTTTGATGACGGCAAAAAGCTGGTACTGAGTTTTGGAGAGTCAGACCGTACGCTGATTTGCAATAAAACCAACGGTTCGACGATTGGCGACTTGCACGGCACAAACCTTGATGGCTGGATTGGCAAGAAAATCACGCTTTTTCCAACTCAGACAGACTTTGGCGGGAAGCAAGTACCCTGCATCCGCGTAAAGCTGACGCAGCCAGCAGCTGCCGAGCCGCAGCCACTACCGGGCAACCCGCAACGCCCTCCTGCTGACGGATACGGGAGCGACTCCCCGTTCTAGTCAGTGCGTTGCGTTTGTGTGCTGGGCTCGAGCTTCTGGTTGATGGTCACGCATTTTAACCACCGGGGTGCAATTCCTCGGCCAGCACTTTGGGGCCGCAGTTTCGTGGGGCATCTCTATTAGTCAGGTTCTAGACTTTCCCTATGCGGCCCCAGTTTCTTTTACTTGGAGCAAATCATGGATGATTTTGTACTGATGTTTGTGTGGCTAATGCCACTGTTTTTCGCGGTCGCTGCTGTGCGATCCATCTTGGACGATTTTAAAAGGGGAAGAAAATGAGCAACGCAAGCAGAGACACCACCAGCCCATACAAACGGTGGACGCCGCACCGCAAAGGCGGCCCAAACAGAGCAGCATTGCCGGCAGAGCTTGGCACGTGGACGCTTCGTGATATGGGCGACACAGAGGACAGCAACAAGACAATCACGGCCATCAATCTGGCTGAAGCGTTAAAAATTTACGCAGCTGACAAGTGGGATCGGAAAGCCGCATTTTTGCTTCCAGTGTACGTAAAAATCGTTGGTGAGCGTTACATTCGGTGCGTTCACCCGGAAGGCAATATTGAAATAATGGGTTGGTAAGGTTGACAGGTGCCGGCATGGTGCCTAGATTTGATTGTGTTGGGCGTGCGACCCGACAGAGACTGAAAGCCTCTTAGCCGTTTCCATCGCACCGTCGCAAGACGTGGGGACGGCTAAGGGGCTTTTTTTGTGTCTGCTTGCGAGCAGTTAACCGGCGTTGCCGGCACAAACCGTATGGGAGTGGACGGTAAACCACACCGGCAAAAGTAATGAAGTTGCTGGGCCGTGACGCGAAACCTCAAGAAGCAAGGTTTTAAGCGGTTTTCCTCTGTTGCGTCATGTACGCAATAAAGGGAACCGCTCCGCTAGTTCCTAAGAAGCAAGTGTTTAATAAGTATGGTTTTAAGCAAAACAATGATTGAGGAGTTGATGCAAACGGGGATCGGCATTAACAGATTGCAATGTTTTTACTTGGGCATTGATTACCCGCTTGCAAAAGGCTGGAAGCAGAAAGCAGTTGGTAACGATGTCACTTTGGATGATTATTGGCACGCACGATCTGCAAAAGGTTTAACACCAAAACAGGTTCGAGCAGAGCTTAAATCAGTTGCACCAAAGATGCTTCGGAAACGTGACAGAGGCTTTACCAAGTAATGGTTACTTACGCAACAATGAAAAGCAGCTTGCTCGGCATACGTGGCCAGTGCTGGGAGCTAACACACGATCACGACGGCACGGTATATCTCGAGGGTTTGGACAACAAACACTACGAACCGACAGAGGTAGAGCGATGCGAGGGCGGCGGGATACTGATTCCGTTTGTGCTCGATGAAATGGAAGCAGCCTGGCTACACGCGTTTATGGATGCTGTCACTTATTGGCAGCGTTACAACTGATGTTTTTACTATTGGGGATTTTGATGAGAACTGAGGAAAGCAAAAAAAAAACTGCTTATGTTGTGATTGATACACGCAACGGTGTGTTTGATGGATTCTATTTTGACATTGATTTAGCAAAGGGTGCTTTGCAGCATTGGAAAAGTTTTGAGGACAAATATCCTGTGAAAATGAATCTTATGCTTGCAGAGGTTACACAGGAACAAATAAATGATGGCATTGCAGATGATAAATTTATGGCTACTGCATGGCACAAAGCATTTTATGGAAATAAATCAAGCCGATGAATCAGCCAACATTCTTTGACAGCTTTGACGGCCAGACCTTCGACTACAGCCAAGACCACAGCCGGCTAAAAACGGCATTAGACCGCGTGGCAATGCTGATGCGGGACGGCAAGCCCCGAACACTGCGGGAGATTGCAGACGGGGCCAAGACGAGCGAAGCCGGGGCAAGTGCTCGGCTGCGAGACTTACGCAAGCCAAAGTGGGCGATGCGGTACAACGTGGCAGCTGTTGATTCTGAGAAGGTCAGCGGCGGTCTGTGGCTTTATTCTGTGACTTATTTGGGGTGAACGATGAGCGAATATGAGAAGTTTATAAAGAGAAAACGGCAAGCATTGCAGCCAATGGGGTTCGATCCCGTTTGCGAACTGAACAGCAATCTATTCGATTGGCAAGCTGTGACAGTTGAATGGGCTGTAAAGCGAGGTAGAGCGGCATTATTTGAAGAATGCGGGCTCGGCAAAACGTTGCAGCAGTTAGCGTGGGCCGAGCAAGTTGTTAAGAAAACAAATAAGCCAGTAATCCTGCATTGTCCGGTAGGCGTTCGACAGCAAACAAAGCACGAGGCGGAGAAGTTTGGCATTGATGCTGACGTTGTGATTGCAAATGATCAGACTCAGATCGTTAAAGGCATAAATCTGGTCAACTACGAAAAGCTGCATCACTTTGATCCCAGCACTTTCTCTGGCGTAGTGCTGGATGAATCGTCGATATTAAAAAACGCTTTCGGTAAAGTAAAACGGCAGCTGATCGAATCCTACAAGAGTACGCCATATCGTCTGGCTTGCACGGCAACGCCAAGCCCGAACGATCATATTGAACTGGGTACACATGCGGAGTTTCTCGGCATTTGTGAACGTGAAGATATGTTAAGCAAATACTTCGTTCACGATGGAAGCGACACTGCAAAGTGGCGTTTGCGTGGTCACGCTCGAAAGCATTTCTGGAAGTGGGTAGCAACGTGGGCGGTTTGTATTTCAAAGCCCAGCGACATCGGCGGGGAGGACGAGGGTTATGATTTGCCAGAGCTCAACGTCTTGCGGCATGTTGTGACAGCAGATGACACAGTGCCAGTTGATGGCTTGCTTTTTAACGTGTCAGGCATATCTGCTACGACGATACACGAGGAAAAGCGGCTGACTTGCGAGGCACGTTGTAGCAAGGTGGCCGAATTAGTAAACGGAAAAGATGAGCCGGTAGTTATTTGGTGCGACACCAACTACGAGGCAGATTCCCTGCTCAAGAAAATAGACGACTGCATCGAGATACGTGGCTCACACAAAGAGTCAGCAAAGGAAGCTTTGCTCGAAAGGTTCAGCAGCGGTGATTCAAAGCGGCTGATTACAAAGCCAAGTGTTGCTGGTTTCGGTATGAACTGGCAGCACTGCAATCATCAGGTGTTTGCTGGGCTTTCGTATAGCTTTGAAAGTTACTATCAGGCTGTCAGACGATGCTGGCGTTTTGGTCAGGATAGAGCTGTGGACGTAGATATTGTATTGGCTGAAACTGAATCTGCTTTGCATTCAGCAGTGGCTAGCAAGGAAAGCGATCATAGGTTGATGCGGTCAGAAATGGCCGAAGCAATGAGAACCGCGTCACGTAGAGAGATTGGGATTGATACAGGAAAGGCTCGTTACGTTACGGGCCTGCAAGTAGAGTTACCTTCGTTTATTGGGGAATAGAGATGAGTACAGTTATCGATCAAGCATCTGGGAAAACATGGCATATGTATCATGGTGATTGCTGCGAGGTGCTAAACGGGATGCCCGACGTGTCTATTGATTTCAGTGTGTTTAGTCCGCCGTTTGCGAGTCTGTTCGTTTACAGCGACAGTGAGCGAGACATGGGGAACAGTGATTCCGATGAGCAGTTCTTTGAACACTTTGCATATTTGGTTGAGTTGCTTTTGCAGAAAGTAAAGCCGGGCCGGCTAGTCAGCGTCCATTGTATGAATTTACCTTCAACAATTAGTCACCAGGGATACATTGGGATTCGTGACTTTCGAGGCGATATTATCAGAACCTTCAACGATAAAGGCTGGATTTACCATAGCGAGGTTTGTGTTTGGAAAGATCCAGTTGTTGCAATGCAACGCACGAAAGCATTGGGCTTGCTTCATAAGCAGGTAAAAAAAGATTCATGCATGAGCAGGCAAGGCCTCCCCGATTATATCTGCACATTTAGAAAGCCTGGAAAGAATCAGGAACCAGTGGCAGGTGAGTTTGACTATTTCGCTGGCGATGTTGAAGAGTTTAATAGACGTGAGAAAATCGGCAACAAGTCTATCGACATTTGGCAACGGTATGCTTCGCCTGTTTGGATGGACATAAAACAGAGCAACACACTGAACGCAAGAATGGGCCGCGACAATAACGACGAGCGGCACGTATGCCCATTGCAGCTTGACGTTATCGAGCGTTGCTTGCAGTTGTGGAGCAACCCCGGCGATGTTGTATTGTCACCTTTTGGGGGCATTGGAAGTGAAGGAGTTGGGGCGTTGCGTGCGGATCGTAAGTACATCGGCATTGAGCTGAAGAAAAGCTACTTCGATGCGGCTATTAAGTTCCTCGCACAAGAAGAGCACGAGCAACAGTTGCCGACTTTGTTTGATGACTGAGCAGCAATATTGGCTGGCAAGACTACTGATGAGATCGGCTGGTACGTGTAATTGGCCGACTGATCACGCTTTACGGCAGATTCATAAAAGAATGGCAAGCGGAGAATTAAGCCTTGCGCAAGTTCGCAAGGTTGGAGGTGAGTTTTTGATTGGGGAACTAACGAGGGTTATAAAAGATGAAAAAGAGTATGAGCATAGAACAGGTGTTGAGAGTAGTTGAGTTGTATCGCGATGGTCTGGGGTGCCGGCGGATCTCGCAAAAGTTAGAGATTAGTGAGGATACTTGCCGGGCGATCCTACGAGGCAGAAATTACAAAAACATTACTGGCGGGAGATTGATGAATGGTAAAAGGCAAGAAAAAAGAACGCAGCGGAAAGTGCAATCACTGTCAGGGGCCGGCACCGGTCCAAGCTACTTTATGCGATCAGTGCCGGTGCGGTGAGTGCAGGCGAATCAATATCCTTTGCGAGTGTAAATATGGATATGCAGACAATCAAAGACGAGCTGTGGCAGATCGCGAAGGCGTACCCAACAGTCAACGGACTGATGTGCAAGAAACTCCCGAATGGTTCTACGGTAGGTAACCAATGGGCCAAGGTCATGCACAGCAGCAGCCTGGACGCTGAACACTTCGAGAACGTTTGCTACGAATACGCCAACATGGAAAGGCCGATACCGCAGCCCGCAGACCAGCTCGCGTTTGACATCATCGCGGAAGTGAAAGACCGTAAATGGAAAGACGATGCTCGGCTTGAGCAGTTTGAGAAGTACCACAAGCGTAAGAAAATGCCCTGGCGAGACGGGGAAGGGGACCGGTGGTGCTTTGCCATGCGAATGGCGATTGATCCGGCTTGCAAAATGACCAAGGAGCAAGCCAAAGAGCTGGGCGCGTGGGCTACTAAGGATGGACCGTTGCCGGAGTGGGTAGATGAGCAAAACGCCAAGCCAGCTGTATAGCGTTGATGAACGGGTGCAGATGTGGGAGGACCGGCTAAAGCTCTGCCATTTCTGCGACCGGAAATTGGCAAAGCCAGGCACATCTAGCGGAAAAAAAACGACGTTTGATCACATCGTACCGCGAGCAAAAGGCGGGTCTGACGACGTGGACAACTTGATTTTGTGCTGTGCTCGGTGCAATTCTGAAAAAGGGAAAAAAGACTACATCCACTTTTTGATGGATCGCAGGAAACAAGCTGTAACGCAGGTAAACCGGCTAAACCAGCTGATCGTTGCGTTTTACAGCAAGCAGGTCTAAAATTTGGATCAATGGGGACCGGTCACGGCGGGCGGCCGGGTTACAAGTTGCCCCATTTGTTCCCGGTCGCCCCGCTCATACTCTGAGGGATCAGATGAGATTTTCTACGTTTTCCTTGCTAATGGCTGTGCTGGTAGTTGTTTTGGCGTTTGATACGACGGGAAATGCTGGCGACCCAGCACCGGCAGCAGTTGCCGAGCCAGTGCAATCGCCAATTATTCAGCGAATCCGTGAGCGGTCAGTAAGCATTTCACCCGGCAGAACTGAGCGGACGCTGAAAGTCTGCGGGCCAGATGGATGCCGCACCGTAAACCGCTCAAGCGTCATCGAGACTGCACCGGTTGAGGATCAAGTTAGAAGCGGCGGCGGTCTGCTTTCGCGTTTGTTTGGGCGTCGTTCACGTTCA
>Ga0315321_10000528_pt1 | contig 28435 bp, 24 predicted proteins | sample M180m21515metaG_FD_203464 | JGI IMG/M metagenome (GOLD analysis project Ga0315321, IMG submission 203464) | Ammonia-oxidizing marine archaeal communities from Monterey Bay, California, United States - M1 80m 21515 | ecosystem: Environmental > Aquatic > Marine > Intertidal zone | place: USA...
CGACGCGCGTGCTTTTTCAGGACCGAATGCTGCTGGTGATCGATAAGCCGGCAGGCATTCCCTGCCATGCAGGCCCATCGGGCCAGCCGAACCTGGAAGCGGGGCTGGACCAACTGCGTTTCGGCTCCAAGGACCGTCCAACGCTAGCGCATCGCCTGGATCAAGATACATCCGGCTGCCTCGCTATTGCGCGTGGCCCGAAGGGAGCCAAGCGTTTGGGACGCTTGTTTCAGGAAGGCCTGCCGCAGAAGACTTATTGGGCCGTTGTAGAGGGCGGTCCGGCGGACGATGCAGGCCGGATTGACGCGCCGCTCTTGAAGATCAGCAGCAAGGAAGAAGGCTGGCGGATGATTGTTGACCCAGCCGGTAAGACCGCCATCACAGAATGGAAGGTGCTTGGCCGGGCGAATGGTCAGGCATGGATCGAATTCAAGCCGCAAACTGGCCGGACACATCAAATTCGCGTCCACGCTGCACATCTCGGTTGTCCGATTGTCGGTGATATTCGGTACGGTGCGTCAGAAGAATCATTGCTTTGCCTGTTAGCGCGCTCGCTCGTTCTGCCGGTTTACCAGGAACGTCCAAGCGTTGTGGCTGACGCTGAGGCTGCGCCACACATGGCGTCAGCGCTTGAAGCTTTTTCTACCGACGCCACGCCTTAATCCGCTTTGCTGCTTCCTGAACGTCCGCACGGCTGGCGCAAAAGCTGAAGCGGGCGGATTGGCTGCCGCGTATGGGATCGAAATCTAGCCCAGATGTAGCCGCAACGCCCGTTTCATTCAGCAATGATGTGCAGAAGCTTGGGCTATCATTAGCGACCGGTGATGTATCCACATAAATGTAAAACGCGCCATCGGGCGGGGCCGCGGGGGTGAGGCCGCGGGCGCTTAGGGCATCCAGCAAGTCCAGGCGGTTTGCGGCGTAGACATCACGGTAGCCTTGTAGTTCTTCATGGCAATCAAATGCAGCCGCAGCAGCGATCTGAGAGATCGCAGGTGGTGAGATGAAGAGGTTCTGCGCCAAGCGTTCAATCGGCTTGCATAGGTCTTCCGGCAGGATCGCCCAGCCAATTCGCCACCCGGTCATGGCGAAGTATTTGGAAAAGCTGTTGACGACAATCGCGGAAAGCGAACCCGCCGCCGTTTCGCCATCCTGGCCATATGTCAGGCCGTGATAGATTTCGTCGGAGATCAGGCGGATGCCGGCTGTGTGGCACCAATCTGCCAGTCGGCCAAGTTCACCTGGTGCGAACATGGAACCTGTTGGATTACCGGGGCTCGCCACTACGACACCATCTAGCGGGCCAAGCCCTGTCAGCGCCTCAGGTGTTGGCTGGAATGCTGTGGACGCATCTACGGGTATCGCCACGGCCTCAACGCCAACGGCTTTCAGGATGTTGCGATAGCAAGGGTAGCTTGGGTCCGCCAATGCCACGCGGTCGCCTGGTGCAAAGCACGCCAGGAATGCCAGCAGGAAACCGGCAGATGACCCGGTCGTGACCGCAATCCGGCTCTCATCGATATCCAGGGTGTACTGGTCGCGGTAATGCGCACGGATTTTGCTGCGCAGGTCCGGCTGGCCAAGCGCATTGGTATACCCAAGCGTTTCCGTTTCCAGCGCTTTCGCCGCCGCAAGCCGTGCGCCCTTTGGGGCCGGAAAACCGGGCTGGCCGACTTCGAGGTGAAGCACATCCTTACCGGTCGCCTCGCGCTCTGCCGCCGCGCGCATGACTTCCATCACCAAGAAAGGCGATACATCGCCCCGTTCGGACAGTTTAAGCACCATTGGATTTACCTTGCCGTCGCGGCGAGGCCATTGCCGCGCCAGTCCGTTCGGATATCGCAGAGTTCTTGGTTCGCAGGTAGCCCACGTGGGCAGGAGGCACCATTGATGAGACCACTAGAGCCGCCTTCCTCGATCTTGTAGCCCCGCGCTTTCAGAGCTGCCCGTGCGGCTTCGCCAACGTCTTTTTCCACGGATACAGTCGCCGCGCCCCCGGAACGGCTGAAGCGCGGTGCGCCGATGGCTGGATTGATCTGCGCATCACCAAGCATGATTTCAGCGGCAACAGTGACCACTGTTGTCGAGGACCCGCTGCCAGAGCCTGCAAGTGTGAGATAAAAGTCACCCGTGTTCTTATTGCCGATGACGATAGGACCGACTGAGCCGGACAACACACCCGGTGGTGGCAGCAATGCGGGCGGGGAGCCAATACCGGGCAGCATGCGCCCAGCCCCAAAGGGCCGGAATAGCGTGAATCCGCAGGCAGCGGCATTGCCCCGATTATCAACCGCAACAACCGATGTGCCAGAAGATTCGCTTGGAACAGGCTTCACGTCTTGCAGCCATGCGCTAATTGGCTGCGCTTTTTTGGGATTGAAAGCCTTGAAGCGATTCTCAACGCTTTGAATAGCTGCATCATCAAGAACCGCTAAGTCGGACCCTGGTTGTGCGGCCCATTGTGCGAAATCAGCATGGGCAGCAACTGATGCTTCGGCGATCACGTGCAGCCGCTCATCACGGTCTGCGCGGGGTAGGGCGCGGCTTTCTGCCAATATCTGCCAGAGCCTTGCTTGCTGTGGGCCATTGGAGTTCGACATGGGTAGGAACGCGATTACGTGATTTCCTGCAGGCCGCTCGATTGCCGGAATGGCGCGAGGCTTATAGGCGCGCAGGGTTTCTAAGGGCAGGTCGCCGCCAATTGCCGCCACGGCACCTGCGTATTGTCGTGCCAGCGGGCCGCTGAAAATGGCACCGGCACCGCGCTGGCGAATGCTGGAAAGTGCTGCGGAAAGTTCTAGCTGCTGAATCTGGTCGCCTTCCTTGACGAAACCGCCGCCAGGACGCCCAAATATGGCGACCATGCTTGGTGACTTTGCTAACTCACCAGCCCTGGCTTCAATATCTGTGGCGAGGCTCCGCGATACGGCATGGCCGAACCGGGCAAGCGCTTCGGCTGGCCCAACAAGCTCTGCCCAGGGCATTTGGCCATAGCGGGCCTGCATCGCCGCCATGCCGCGTACTGCTGCCGGTGGCGCAATGCGCGGCCTGCCAGAAGCGCTTTGCGGCGCTGGCCTTGGCATGAAGTCATAGGCTAGGAATTCTTCTGATTGCGCTGCGAAGTGGACGCAACCGCCGACCGCACCCAAGCTCGCCATGGACGGCTTGGTGACTGTCAGGGTGAAGAACATGGCCGTCGCTGCATCCGCAGCGGACCCACCCCGGCCCAGAATGTCCCGGCCGACCAAGGCCGCCCTTGGCTCGTCCGCTGCGACACCGCCAACAAAGCCAGTGATAAACCCTGGTTCGCCAACTTTTTTGCTTTCGCCGCATGCGGATAACGCCAACGCAGCCGCTATCGCGGTCAGCGATAACCGCACCGTGCGTTGACGTTGGATGGCAGGATGCCTAGGTTTGAGGGGTACGCGTAGGGACAGGTTCAGCATGAAACTCACGATGCGAATTATGTCAGCCGCCGTTGTGCTTTGGATGGCGCTTCAGCCAACCACGCTCAGCGCCCGGCCGGCGGTAATCCGGGACGCTGAGATCGAAAATATCATTCGCGGCTACGCGACGCCACTGCTGCAAGCAGCGGGCATCGCGCCGGGCGATGCTCGGTTGATACTGGTCCGGGATAATCAGATCAACGCCTTTGTCGCCGGTGGCATGAATATCTTCATTTACACAGGACTATTGCGCAGCGTTGATAGCCCTGATGAAATTCGTGGCGTGCTTGCTCACGAGATCGGCCATATCGCGGGCGGCCATATCGCTAGGCTCGGCGCAGAGTTGGAACAGGCTTCAGCGCAAGCCTTATTGAGCACGATCCTTGGCGTTGCTGTCGCGGTTGCTGCTGGGCGGGCCGACGCTGGGGCAGCCGTTATCGCGGGCGGATCAGGTTCGGCTCAGCGCGGCCTGCTGGCCCACACGCGCACCCAGGAAAGTGCAGCGGATCAAGCAGCGTTCCGGTATCTTGAAGCCAGTGGCTTGTCTGCTGCAGGCATGGTCGCCATGTTGGACCGCCTCGCTGCGCAGGAGCTTGTATCGGACACATATCAAGATCCCTATGTGCGCACTCATCCACTGTCCAGGGATCGCGTGCGCTCAGCCAAAGCATTTGTTGCCCGGGTTCGCAGTCCAGGCCGAACCGCTACTCCGGCAGAGCTGGCGACCTATGATCGGATCAAGGCCAAGCTTGCGGGATTCATTGATCCACCGCAGCGCACGCTTGATCGCTATGCTGCGAATGACCCAGGCGTGCCTGCACAATACGCCCGCGCTATCGCGCAGTACCGCAGGGGTGATCTTGTGGCCGCACTGCGGGGGATCGATGGGTTGATCCAGCAAGCGCCGAATGATCCCTATTTCCATGAACTAAAAGGCCAGATGCTCTACGAGAATGGCCGTGTGCAAGAATCGGCTTTGGCTTATGAATCTGCCATTGCCCTGCTACCAAGTGACCCTGCGCTTATGGGGCCAGCAGCAAAAGCAATGATGGAAGCCGGCGGGGCAGAGCGCACAGCTCGCGCCATTGAGATGCTGGAACGCGCAACGTTGCTGGAGCCGCGCAATCCTGGCGCATGGCGGCAACTCGGCATTGGCTACGGCAAGATGGATCGTATCGGTGATGCCTCTGTGGCGCTGGCGGAAGCGAATATGCTGACTGGCCGAAGGTCGGATGCAGGGCTGCAAGCCCGACGCGCCCAGCATCATTTGAAGGAAGGTACGCCCGGCTGGTTGAAGGCGGAGGATATTCTGCGCACGATTGAGCAACAGAAAAAATAAGGCTGCTGAGCAATGTCTGACTTTGAAACTATCCGCTATGAAAATCCTGCCCCAGGCGTCGCCGGCATTGTTCTGGCGCGCCCTGACGCCAGGAATGCGCAAGACTTGTCGATGACATATGAAATCGATGAGGCTTTCAAGCTGGCGGGTGCCGATGATGCGATCAAGGTGGTGATCCTGGCGGGTGATGATCCGCATTTCTCATCTGGCCATGACCTTCGCGGTAAGTCCGGCAAGACCATGGATGATTTCGAGCAGGTCACCATGTGGGGTGCATTCGATGCAGGCGGCGCTGAAGGCCGGTTGAGCCGTGAGATGGAAATTTATCTTGGCATGAGCAAGCGTTGGCGGGATTTCCCAAAGCCGACGATCGCTGCAGTCCAGGGGAAATGCATCGCCGGTGGGTTGATGCTGGCTTGGGTTTGCGATTTGATCCTGGCTTCAGACGACGCGCAATTCCGTGACCCCGTGATTGATCTGGGTGTGTGCGGCGTTGAATGGTTCGCCCATCCTTGGGAACTTGGTTGGCGTAAGGCGAAGGAATTGCTGTTCACAGCGGATTGGTTCTCTGCTGAGGAAGCGCGTGAATTTGGCATGGTCAACCGCGTGATCCCGCGGGCTGAACTCAATGATCACGCATTGGAATTGGCGGAACAAATCGCCAGCAAACCAGCGTTCGCGCTGAAGGCGACGAAACTGGCCATCAATCAGGCACAGGATGCCGCTGGGTTCCAAAATGGCATGAACACCGTGTTCGCATGGCATCAGCTCTGCCACGCGCACAATATGCAGATGTTTAATCTGGCGGTCGATCCGTCCGGCCTCGCGCCTTCAGTGAAAGGCCGGACGGATGCACGCTTAGCGCCGAAAAAGTAGGTACTTATTTGACGCTGGAAAACGCTGTCGGCTGCAAGAATGAATTCGAATAGCCGGAGATCAATGGGCCATTTTCTTCAGTCTTTGCGCGCTTGGTTGCCCATTCTGGATCAACCATGAACTCGCCCCACTTCTCCTCACGATCCGCGAGTGAGTCCCAAGCGAGCAGATAGTACAGGTCCTGGTTGCTTTCGCCGACAAGTACAGTCCAAAAACCGGCCTGGCGAATGCCCATGCGTTCCCAGATTTTCAGGGTGATGGTGTCGAACCGATTGAGCAGGTCCGGCATGCGGCCCGGCATGGCATGGTAGACGCGAAGTTCATAGATCATTGGCCTTGTCCCAAGATGTGTGAATGGAAGCAAACTATCTTGGATCAGACATCCGGGCCCCGGCAAGTATCTTAGCTGAACGCAATCGCGACCCAGCCGACGACCAGCACCGCAAGTGCAAATGGTGCCAGTTTGCGGACGATTGCGGTTTCCTGGCCTATCAGCCCAAGTGCGGCTGCCGCCATCGCGACGCGCATGGGCGACAGCATGGTGTAGGCGCTGGCGACGACGTTCTGCGTTGTGATGGAGATTGTGCCGCCTTCGCCTGTCGCAACACCGAGTGCCGCCTGAAGCTCTGCTAGCATGCCGTGGGCGGCTGCATTTGACCCTGTCAGCCACCCGGCGAGCGCGGCGAAGATCGGCGTCGCATAGCCTGCACTTTCGCCAAGCGCGCCCGCCACGGCTGATGCGATGACTGTTTGCGAACCAGCACCGGACATGCCTTCACCCAGCACGACATAACCGGCCGTCACTAATGTCGGGATCCATGCCAGCTTTAGTGCGGCCTTCGCTTGGGTGCCGATGGATCCAGGCGTCATGCCTTTCGCCAAGCCAAACATAACTGCAACGATAATGAGCCATGTTGCGGCGTGCGCTGCCGGGGGGAAGCCATACAGGTCTGACCAAGGCTGGATCGTCCATAGGGAGGCCAGGGCTGGCGTGACGCCAGGTATCAGCCGCAGGGCGATAAGCGCTGCCGCCAGGATCGCGAATGGACCTGCACGCAATGGTTCCTGGCCACGCGCCCGGTCTATCAACCATCTCAGCGCAAACAGCGCACCGCCTGCAATGACGCCAGCAACATCAACAACGCCCATGCGGTTGGTGAAATAGAGGATCGTCAGCATTGCGGTGAGCCAGAGTGCTTCTGGCAGCATGGCAGATGGCTTGAAGCCTCCTGGTGCCCAAAACCAAAACAAGGTCAGCGCTGCCGTCAGCACCGGTATGGAGAGAATTGCACTATCGGCACCGAGTGTGGCCAAGGGTGTCTCGGTCAGTCCTGATGCTATTTGTGTGCCAATGGCCAGCGCGCCCCACGGCACGAGTGACAGGGAAAGCAGTGCCAGCGGCGCTATCCTGTCACGTGGCAGCCCGGAGCCTTGCAGGACCGCCACGGCAGCAACAGCGCCAAGGCCGAACCCGCTGGCGCTTTCTACGAATACGCCGAGCAGGAAGATCGCGGCGAAGGCCCGGCGCCGGGCATCAGCTTCGTTGGCAGCCGCCTCTGCTGGTGCGAAGGCTTCAGGTGAGGCGGTGAGTGCGACCCGTTGGAAAAACAGGCCCGTGATGATGATCGAGATCGCCTGCCATGCGACCCAGAGACCACGCCCGCCAGAATCTGCGGCTGCGAACGCGCGCGCGAAGGCGTCGCCGTCTGTTATGACTGCCACATAAATCAGCGCGATTAGTGCGCCGACACATCCAGCGCGGGCAATGCTTGCCCGTCCGCTTAGCACCAAGGCGAACGCGGCTGCTAGCGGCAGCAACGCGAGCAGCAGTGTCATCAGCCTGGCGTCACGCAGCGATGTGGCGGCGGATCGCCTCCACATCCGGTGCATTGGCTACGGGGCCGACCATCGTTAGCGTGGGCGGGCCGCTCAATGCTTTGGCGGCGAATGCGCTTACGGCGGCTGCGTCCACAGCATCCACCCGTTCGCGCACTTCTTCAGTCGTCAGCGGGCGGCCATGGATCAGAACTTGCTGTGCCAATTGCTCGGCGCGCATGGAGGTGCTTTCGCGGGACATCAGCAGGCTGGCGCGGAGCTGTGCTTTGGCCCGGTTCACTTCGTCCTCGCCTGCGTGATCCGCCACGGACTTCAACTCATCAATCGCGACCTCAAGCACTTGCCCCGCTTGCGCACCGTCTGACCCGGCATAAATGCCGATCATACCGCTATCTGTCATGGCGGACAGAAATGAGTATATTGAATAGCATAGTCCGCGTTTCTCACGTACTTCCTGAAATAATCGAGAAGACATGCCGCCGCCATAAAGGGTCGAGAAAACGTGGCCAGCATAGTAATCCGGTGCTGTCAGCGCCACGCCCGGAAGGCCAAGCAGAACGTGTGCTTGCTCAGAGTCTTTAACAATCCGCGCTTCGCCGCCTTGATATTCAGACGCGGCCAATGCGGGCGCTTCACCGGCTGGCATGTCACCGAAAAGGGTGGTCGCCAGATCAACGAACGCGCCGTGATCGACCTTGCCTGACGCACAGACAATCATGTCCCGTGGTTGGTAACGGGCGGTCATGTAATCAACAACGCCTTGGCGCGGCATCGTGCGGATAATTTCAGGCTCGCCCAAAATGGGCCGGCCAACGGACTGGCCGGGATAGGCTGCGGCCTGGAATGCGTCATGGGCGACATCTTCCGGCGTATCAGCAGCTTGGCCGATCTCCTGCAAAATAACGGTGCGCTCGCGATCAAGTTCATCTTCGGCGAAGGTTGAGTTACGCAGAATGTCCGCCAGAATATCGAGGGCTAACGGTGCGTCCTCTTTCAGCACGCGGGCGTAGTAGGCAGTGACTTCGCGGCTGGTATAGGCGTTCAGGTGACCACCTACAGCCTCAATTTCGCCAGCAATATCTGCGGCACTGCGGCGCTCTGTGCCTTTAAAGGCCATATGCTCCAGCAAGTGAGCAACGCCATTGTTCTCCGTCGTTTCGGAGCGTGCACCACTGCCGACCCATACGCCGAGCGCAGCACTCTCTACCCCGTCAATCCGATCCGTTGTGATGGTGAGGCCATTGTTTAGGCGCGTGACGTCTACGGTCATGAAGTACGGTTCCGGAATTTGCGGACATGGTTTTGGATGACGGACAGAGTATTAGGTAGCGTCGTGTAACGCTCTTCTTTGGCGAATACGGCAGCCAAGCGCTCAGGCAGTTCAGGCTCTGCACCGGTCGCTTCCTTGATGGCGCCGGCGAACTTGGCTGGATGGGCCGTCGCTGCAACGATCATAGCCGTTTCCGGGGCAGGTCGTGCCTCAGCCGCGAGTAGGCCAACAGCCGTGTGAGGATCCATAAGATAGCCGCTCGATTTCTGCCAGCGGGCGATCCCCGCCATTGTTTCCTGGTCGTCGAAACGGGCCGCACTAAACATATCTTTGGCCGCCGCGTGGCGGTTTTCGCCAACCTGCAGCACGCCGGATGCTCTGAATGTCTGCATGGCATCCGCGGTCGCTGCACCGTTACGGTCATAAAGATCAAACAATAGCCGCTCGAAGTTGGACGAGACCTGGATATCCATGGACGGGGAGATCGTGGGCCTAACGGGCCGCATGGTCATGTCGTCTGCTTCAAAGAAGCGCGTCAGGATATCATTGGAGTTGGAGCCAATGACGAGTTTGGCGATGGGGAGGCCCATCTGCCGCGCGGCATAGGCTGCGAACACATTGCCGAAATTGCCCGTCGGTACCGCGAATGAAACCCTCCGGTCCGGCGCTCCAAGGCGTACAGCCGCGTAAACGTAATAAACGATCTGGGCCATCACGCGCGCCCAGTTGATTGAGTTGACGGCGGATAGATTGACTTCTTCCCGGAAGCTTGCGTCCGCGAACATGGCTTTCACGATATCCTGGCACGCGTCAAAATCGCCCTCGATGGCGATGTTTGAGACGTTCTGCGCTGCAACAGTCGTCATCTGCCGTCGCTGTGCTTCAGATGTCCGGCCGCTTGGATGCAGGATGCAGATGTCAATGTTGTCGCGGTCGCGGCAGGCCTCAATCGCAGCGGAGCCTGTATCGCCGGATGTCGCACCGACAATCGTAATCCGCTTACCCCGCTTCTCCAGCACATGGTCAAACAATCGGCCCAGAAGCTGCATCGCAACGTCTTTGAAGGCCAAAGTTGGGCCGTGGAACAACTCAAGCGCCCACAAATCTTGGTCAAGCTGTACCAGGGGTGTGACGGCTGGATGGCCAAAGCTGCCATAACTCTTCGTCAAAATACGGCGATAGGCGTCTGCATCAATGGGGCCGCGTACGAAAGGCCAGGTGACGCGAAACGCCGTTTCAACGTAATCCAGACCACGCAGGTCGCGCAGCGCCTGGGCGCTGAGCTGCGGCCATTCTTCCGGCACATACAGTCCGCCATCTTCGGCCAAGCCTGCCAACAGGACGCCTTCAAAGTCTAGCACCGGCGCTTGGCCGCGCGTGGAGATATATCGCATCGTCAAGTCCGCTTCGCTGTGAGCGCCAAGTTTGGCGCTGCATGGGGCGAGGAATATACCTTTCCCGCCAGAGCGTATAGGGAGTAGCCTGAATTGCTCTGATTCAGGATTTTCCCATTTATGGCCCGCGCATCAAATCGCCCGATCTACGGCATCGTCATGATGCTGATTTCGATGAGCTGTATCGCAATTGTCGATGCGCTGGGCAAGCGCGTGATTGCGACCATGCCGCAGCTTGAAGTGGTTGGTTTGTACTTCCTGATCATCTGGATATTGTCGCTGCTTTACGCCTATGCGAACAGCGTTCCGGTGCGGGTTCTGGTACGCACAGAAGCGCCGTTCTTGCAGCTCGCACGAGGCATGATGCTTGTCTGCTCGCTCTCGATGCTTTTCGTTGCGCTGAAGCATTTGCCGCTGGCTGAAGCGACGGTGATCAGCTTTACCTCACCGTTATGGGTCGTTGCGTTCTCGGCACCATTCCTGGGCGAAAAGGTTGGCTGGCAGCGTTGGGCAGCTGTGGGGGCTGGGCTTATCGGTGCAGCAATCGTGATGCGCCCGGGGACAGAGATATTCCAGTGGATGGCGCTGCTACCGCTGATCGGTGCGATGTTCTTTGCCGGATACACGATTATAACCCGTATGCTTGCCGGCCGGGATCGTTTTGAAACGACGCTGTTCTACAGCTTTCTGGTCGGCTCCACTGTCGTTATAGGCGCTGCATATATTGTCGGCTGGCAAGAACCGACGTTAGCGGAATGGATTCAACTGGCCGGGATGGGCGCGCTTGGTATGGTCGCCCATCTCACCATGTTGCAAAGCTTGGAATCTGCGGACGCGTCCCTAGTTGCGCCTTTTAACTATGTGCGAATTATCTGGGCGGTCGTACTGGGATATCTCTGGTTTGGAACAACGCCTGGCATGGCGACCATTATTGGCGGCGGGGTCATCGTTGCGAGCGGATTGTTCGTTTTGTGGCGTGAAACATGGCTGAAGAAATCATCTGAATAGATAGGAATGAACGCATGGAATTAGGCTTAGAAGGCAAACGCGCCATTGTCACAGGCGCCAGCCGGGGCATTGGTTTAGCTATCGCAGACGCATTGGCAGCGGAAGGATGTGCAGTATCGATCTGCGCGCGGGGACAGGCCGGGCTGGACGCAGCGGCAGCGAAGATTAGCGCGCGTGGCGGCAATGTTCACGCAGCGGCTTGTGATGTGTCAGATAAGGATGCGCTTGAGGGCTACATGGATAGCGCCATCGGGGCGCTCGGCGGGCTGGATGTGCTGGTGAATAATCCCTCTGGCTTTGGTCGTACTGATGATGAAGAAGGCTGGCGTGTCGGCTTAGACGTTGATCTGATGGCGTTGGTACGCGCCTCCTGGAAAGCTGTGGATGCCATGCAGGCGGCTGGCGGCGGGGCGATCGTGCATATTTCGTCGATATCCGGCCTTACGTCATCAACGCGCACCCCGCCATATGGTGCGGTGAAGGCGGCTGTGATTCAGTACACGCTGACCCAAGCAGCCCAGTTGGCCTCAGATGGTATCCGCGTGAACTGCATCGCCCCGGGCTCCATTGATTTCCCAGGCGGGACTTGGGATGACGCTCGGCAGAACAATCCGGCCCTCTATGAAGGCATCCGCCAGTCGATCCCGTCCGGTCGCTTTGGCGCGCCGGAAGAGGTCGCTAACCTCGCAGTATTCTTAGCCTCCGACGCAGCCAGCTGGGTCACGGGCCAAACCATTGCGGCAGATGGCGGGCAGATGCTTTAGCTGTTCAGCGCTTTATCGGCGATCTCAAAGATATCGCGTGAGATATTTTGGGTGGCGAGAATGCGTTTCAGGGCAGTTTGCATCTGTGATTGGCGTGCGCCATCCATACGTTTCCAGCGGCCAAGCGGGGCCAACATGCGGGCTGCTGTCTGTGGGTTGAGTTTGTCGATCGCCAATATTTGTTCGGTAAAGAACTTATATCCGGCACCATCTGCTGCATGGAAAGCCGTTGGGTTAGACGCTGCAAACGCGCCGATCAAAGACCGGGCTTTGTTCGGATTGCCGAGCGTAAATGTCGGGTCTTCCATAGCTCGGCGGATTTCGGCCAGGACATCAGGCCCAGGTGCTGTAGCTGTCAGGACAAACCATTTGTCTAGCGTGAGGGGATCATTGGCATAGCGATCATGGAACGCGGCCATGACTTCGGTGCGTGGATCGCCGGGTTGATCGTTGAGCGCCGCCAGAGCGGACATGCGATCCGTCATATTGTTCGCAGCATGGTAGGCGCTCAGAGCGCGTTCTGCTCCGCCGGGCAAGGTCGCCAGATAGCCAAGGGCTGCTGTGCGTTCGGCACGTTGGCCAGCGGATGCAGCGTCCGGTGAAAACTGGTCGCTAGCGTCGGTTCTGGTCGCGATTGCGTCCAGTTCTTTCTCAAACGCTTGCGCAAGGGCGCGGCGCAAGTGTTGCCGCACTTTATGAACGGCATTGACGTCGGCGGTGTTCATCGCATCCGCCAAATTGTCCTCACTTGGCAGTGTCATGAGCAATGCGCGGAATGCGGGATCGATAGATGCATCTGTCAGCGCTTGGCCCCAAGCGGCGACGAAGGTCTCGGACGGATTGAGGCTGTTGCCGGACTGCAGCTGATCCACCATTGATCGCATTGCATCGATCGCAAAGCGCTGACCAGCTTCCCACCGATTGAACGGGTCGCTGTCATGCGCCATGCGGAACGCGCGGGTTTCAGGCGCTTCCTCCATTTCGAGACGGATAGGCGCTGAAAAGCCTCGATTGATGGAAAGAACAGGCTTGGCTTGAAGCCCGCTGAACGTCCAGGTTTGCTGCGCGTCTTTGAAAATAAGCAGTTCTGTTGCGATGTCATTCCCATCAGGCCCAATCAGACCAAGCCGGACCGGCATAGTCAGTGGCATGGGAGAAGCTTGTTTGGTCACGACCGGGGTTTGCTGATGCAAGGTGAGTGTCAGTGTGTCGCCTGCAAATGCTTCTTCGACGGACACGACCGGCGTGCCCGCTTGGGAATACCAGCGCCGGAATGACGTCAAATCATGGCCGCTAGCGCTATCCATCGCGTCCACAAAGTCATCGCAAGTCGCTGCCGTGCCATCGTGACAGTCAAAGTAGAGATCGATCCCTTTGTAATAGGCGTCTGACCCGAGCAATGTGTGCATCATACCGATGACTTCAGCGCCTTTTTCATAGATGGTCGCGGTGTAGAAGTTATTGATTTCTATGTAGGAATCAGGGCGAATGGCGTGGGCAAGGGGGCCGGCATCTTCCGGGAATTGGCGTGCGCGCAGGCGCTTCACATCATTGATGCGCTGCACGGCTGCGGAGCGTTCAGCGGCAGAGAATTGCTGGTCCCGGAAAACTGTCAGGCCTTCTTTCAGGGAAAGCTGGAACCAGTCGCGGCAGGTTACGCGATTGCCTGTCCAGTTATGGAAATATTCGTGCGCGACGACGCTTTCGATGAAGGCATAGTCTGCGTCTGTCGCGGTATCAGGCTCGGCCAAAATGTACTTCGCGTTGAAGACATTGAGGCTCTTATTTTCCATAGCCCCCATATTGAAAGCGGAAATGGCGACGATATTGAACTGCCCAAGGTCATATTCCAGGCCGTAAACGCGCTCATCCCAGGCAAATGAGCGCTTAAGCGCATCCATCGCGTAGGCAGCTTTATGTTCTTGGCCGGGATCAGTCCAAATATGGAGATCGACAGTGTTGCCGGATTTCGTCGTGAAGGTATCCGATATTCTTCCAAGGTTCCCAGCAACAAGGGCGAAGAGATAGCAAGGCTTGTTCCATGGGTCGCGCCAGCGCGCAAAGTGGCGGCCATCATCTAACTGGCCCCCATCAACCAAGTCTCCATTAGAGAGGAGGGTTGGTAGGGCAGCGGCATCGCCTCGGATTTCGACATCATACGTGGTCATCACGTCAGGCCGGTCTAGGAAATAGGTGATGCGCCGGAAACCTTCGGCCTCGCACTGGGTGCAGTAAATGCCGTCAGACAGGTAGAGACCTTCAAGGCGTGTGTTTTTTGCCGGATTAATCTCAACTTCGGTTTGAAGTGTGAACGGGGTGCTTGGTGGGGCGAATATGGTTAGCGTTTCTGGATTGATGGCGTATTTGCTAGATTGTAACGGTTCTCCATCAATGGCGATTGAGGTTAGTTTGAGGTCCTCGCCATCGAGGATAAGGTCTCTACCTTTTGATCCAGTCCGACGCTTAAAGCCAATCTTTGCGGTTACTTTCGTGGTAGATGGATCAAGATCAAAGGTCAGTTGGACGGATGTAATAGCGTAGGGCGGCGGCGCGTAATCTTCCCGCCAGATCGTGACAGGGTTTTCCGTGCGCATGGCTCAACTCCTAAACGCGCTCTGACAACCAAATGGCTACCTTTGACCCGCGTTTGATAACGTGGGTCAGTATATCATACCCTGGCGCTAACTCCGCCTCTCTTTCGAGACCTATATCGCGATGCTCTAATTCCTCAGCGCGAAATTCCTCAATAGCCTCCTTTAATGGGGCTTCTTCAGGGCCGAGCGCATCTAGCTGGCCTTGATAATGCTCATCAATGGCTTCTTCGACTGCGACCGTGCAGGCCATCGCGGCCCGTGGACCCATCAATGCTGTTGCTGCACCCAGTGCGAATCCAGCCGCGTGCCATACTGGCAATAACGCTGTCGGGCGGACGCCACGATCGCCAATCGCGTTCTCGAAATATTTAAGGTGCTTTTCCTCTTGCTCCGCCATATGGCGCAGGATCGGGCCGTGTTCGCCTTCGCCCAATACGGAAAGCTGGCCTGCGTAGATGCGCTTAGCACCATATTCACCTGCATGATCAACGCGCACAAAGCGCTCAACCATCTCTTCAGCACTGGGATCACCCGGCAGGCGTTCGTGTGCAGTTGGTTTTTTATCGCTCATATTGAACTGTCGCGTCCCTGGCGGATCTTTAAGGTGTCTCTGACAACGATGTAGAGTGCACCAATGCCTGCGGCGAGGGCGACAAGGCCGTTCCATCCCGCCATCGAAATACCGAGCATCGACCACGCGACCTGATCGCAGCGCACCATGGGGCGGTTCAACAATTGCTCACGCAGGTCCGCGACGCCGCCCTGGCCGAAGCCAGTGAACCCTGCACCGCATGCTTTTGTTCCGGCCCACCATTGTTGCTCGACACCAACATGAAACGCTGCGACCCCAGCACCTATGAGCACTGCGACACCGGCAAGCGCAAGCAAAGCCAGCGCCACGGCAATCCGGCTTTTGCCTTCTGCAAACAATGCAAGTGTGGCCAAAATCACGGCTGCAGCCCAGGCCTTTCGTTGCTCAATGCAAAGATTGCATGGTTCCAGCCCGCCCCAATATTGAAATGCCAATGCTGCACCCAGCATGAGCAGCCCAATGGCGGCAACAAGGCCAGCCGCATTAAATCGGGACATGTTCAAGAGTTTGATCATGTCCGCAATATAGTCCGACGCTGCCTTCCAGCACGGGCGACGCGTCGTCTCACTCTATCAGCCTAGTTCGGGCGAGTGATGATCACACCCTGATCGTCCGGCTTCTCTCCAGCGATAGCACTCCAATTGCTTTTGAGCGCTACAAGCGAGTCCCGCTGGCGTTCGGTATCAATGATCGCCTCGACGGACATACCGGCGCGCAGCAGGTCCAGCCCAGGGCTGGGCTCAAGCCGCAGCCGGACCGGAAGTCGCTGCACGACTTTTACCCAGTTACCCGTTGCATTCTGGGGCGGTAGAATTGCGAATTCCGCACCGGTCGCAGGGCTAATGCTTGCAACAACAGCGGTGATCTTTACGTCCGGATAAGCATCCGGTGTCACGGTCGCGTGTTGGCCAAGCTCAATATAAGTGAGCTCTGTTTCCTTCAGGTTGGCAACAACCCAATGGGTACGATCAGCGATCAAGCTGAAGGCTGGGTCACCGGTCTCAAGGTGCTCGCCAACCTGCAGGCGCATATTGGAAATAATGCCTGGCGTTGGCGCGCGGATGACGGTGCGCGCTAGATCAAGCTTTGCACTTTCAAGGACTGCGGCGCGTTCGCGATAAAGTGCACGTTGCGGCAGCGGCAGGTCGGGATTGCCGCTAAGTGCTGCCTCAAGCCGTTGAACCTTGGCCCTGGCAGTGCGAAGGCGTTCACGGGCAACGGAAAGCTCAAGTTCAGCTGCGTCAGCCGTGGAGCGTGTGGTCACACCGCGTTTGAGTAGGTTCCGCTGGCGTTTAACGGTCTTGTTGTAATAGCCGATGCGACTGCGGAACTCGCCGACTTCGGTTTGCGCTTCGGCCAATTCGGCGCGCATATGCATGAACGTCGTCGCGACTTTTGCCAGATCAGCCTCTGCCTTGGCGACGGCGATGCGGAAGGGGGCCGGGTCAAGCCGGAACAGGACTTCGCCCACATCCACCCTGTCATGATCCCGCACCAGAACATCAGTTACGCGGCCATCAAGGTCTGGGCTGATTTGTACGATATCAGCTTTGACATAAGCGTTTTCGGTGGAAACATAACGGCCGCCAGTCAAATAGAAATAAGCGGCAGTGCCGATGACGATTGCTGGCACGCAGAGCAGTAAAATAAACCGCAGTGCGCCTCGGGATAATCTTTTCAATGCCATATCCGTTACTCCGCCGCTGCTGTTGCTGCGAGCGTTGCCGGGGCGCTGGCTGTGACAATGCTAGAGAGGCGCGCGCGCACGGATTCCATCAGCGTCATCAAAGTTTCTCGTTGTTCTGCGTTCAGGTCACTCAATGCATCATCGACAATGGCGTCGGCGACAGCGCGCATTTGGGCCTGCTGGCCGGTCGCTAGTTCCGTTGGGAATACCCGGCGGACGCGCCTGTCTGTTGGGTCCGGTTTGCGGCGAACAAGGCCGTTTTCCTCTAGCCGATCAACAAGGCGGCCTGCGGTGGCGCGCTCCATTTCCATCATGTCAGCAAGTTCGGTCTGGGAGCAGCCAGGGCGGCGCGCAAGCCGGGCCAGCACCATCCATTGCGCCCGTGTCACGCCAAGGGCTGAAACCTGACGGTCGAACTCCGTCCGCATCAAGCGGGAAATGTCGGCAGAAAGAAAGCCGACATGCCGATCATCATCAAATTTCGGCACCATATCGGAGGCCCTGTCAGAATTGATTACACATGTTAGCAACCGATTATAATGGCAGCTCTTATTGTCGTCCAGATTATTGTTGCATCAGATAATGTAACGCAGATTACTTTTTTGTGAGCGCATCCGGTAAATACCAAGCGGCCATTGCCAAAGAGACGCAAATCATGGCGCCAAACCCCACTTCATAAGAGCCATTGGCGGATAGGGCCGCTGATAATGCCTGCGGAAATGCCATGGACCCAAGGAAGGTCAGTGCCAACACGCCGCTTGTCGCCATGCCGACCTGACCAGGTGGCGCTTGGCGCGCCACTTCTGTTAGCATCAAGCCATTCCAGGCGATCACCGTTGCGCCCAAGCTAATGGCGACGGCGAACACTGCGAGGCGATCCCAAGAGCTATCCACCATGATCAGCGCAATCATCGCGCCCGCCATGGCGATGGGCAGCAGCATTAAGAGCACGGACGTCCGCACATAGTCAGCAGCGCCGCCCCACAGAATACGTCCAGCGATGGCAGTCAAATTCGCGATGGCTAAGGCCTGTGCCGCGTGCTGGTTCGAATAGCCATGCTTCGTTTCTAGATATACAACCATGAACGACGTCACGGTGACTTGCACACCGGCGAAGGCCAAGCTGGCACAGGCGATGCGGCGGAGACGGCGCACAGTCCACACCATGCCCAAGGCTAATCTAGCGCCAGCAAACCCGATCCGCGCTTCCGGGCTTCGGTCTACGTCCAGTGTCGCAACTGCAAGGCCGATCAGAATGGCGGCAATCCAACAAACAATGGCGACGATGATAATCGTCGTCTGCCAGCCGTAAATCCCGTTCAGGACCGGTAGTGATATTCCGGCGAGCGCATAGCCTATCGGCACGCCCGTCTGCTTGATTGACATGACAAGACCCAGCCGGTTCGCCGGTGCCCATCTGGACAGAACGATGGAGCTTGCAGGCGTCATAGGGCCATACCCAGCACCAATGATCAGCGCTGATGCGATAAAAGCTAAAGGGTGACCGATTGCAGCCAATGAGATGCCGATGGCAGTCAACAGCGCGCCGATCTGAACGGCGCGGACACCGCCATATCGCATAATCAGCCCACCGCCCCCAAGCGTCGCAATGGCAGAAGCAAGGAACACGGTACCGGTGTAAACGCCGATCAAGCTGGCGTCCAAGCCGGTATCTGTCGCAATAATGGTCGCGAGGACGGCTGGTGATAACTGTGCGGCGGCACCCAGCGCTTGCCCGCTCATGGTTGCGGCAAGCGCTAGCCACGTGCGGCTATCCCATTGTTGCTGAACGGCGTCGTCAGGTGTGTCTGTGGTCACTCTTGCAGATGCCGGGTGTCGGCGTGGCGTTCCCGCAGGCTATCTGCAGCTTTGCCGACAATGCGGCTGATGCGGTCTGGAGCAAAAGCCGTTTGGCTGAGCGCGATCCCCATATCGAACACTTCATCATAGCGCTCGATCATGCCGTCATTTAGCCGAAACCGGCTCATGCCTTCAAACAGAATGCGCTTGCCGACAGCACCTTTCAGCCTGGATTCGTAGGAGAATGACCAGTTGGAATAGCCGATGCCGCCGCCTTCAAGTGGTTCGCGCATATCCCAGCGGAAGGCTTTCGCATCCCGCCAGAAATGGTTTTCCAGCATATCCTGAATAGCGTCCCGGCCTTTGAATTCACCGTAGAATGTGTCGTGGTAAACGCCGTCTTCTGTGAACAACGCCGCTAGCGCATGTCCATCGCCTGCTTCAACGTCGGCGGTGAACTGGCCCAGGATATCTGTGAAAGCCATTGCGCTTAACCGTGGAGCTTGGCGCGCAGGAACGCCGTCATGGCATTGAATGCCTTTGCGGCATCCGCGCCAGTAATGCGGGCACGGGCGAACCCATGGATCATACCTTCGGCCCGGTAGTATCCGGTCTCAACGCCGAAGCCCATAAGCTTTGTAGCGTAGATCAAGCCGTCATCCAGCAGTGGGTCAAATTCCGCGACAAGCACATATGCCGGAGGTAGACCGGTGAGGTCAGTAGCAACCATGGGCGTCGCCAGCGGGTCTGTTGATGCGCCGGACATCGCTTCGCCCAAATACATGTCCCAGTATCCGCGCATGTTGGATGTGGTGAGGCCCGGCGCGTCTGCATTTCGCTGATAACTATCGAACTCAAGCTTATCGGTCAGGCAGGGATAGATCAGGCCTTGGCATTTGAGAGCCGGGCCACTGTGCTCCCGCACCCAAAGTGCGACGGCGGCAGCGAGGTTACCGCCTGCACTGTCGCCAGATACGCCGATCCGGCTGGCATCTACGCCATAGTCGCCGGGATTCTGCGCGACATGTTCAAGCGCCGCCACGCAATCGTGAAGTGCGGCAGGGTAGGGGTGCTCAGGTGCCAAACGGTATTCAACGCTGATGACGACAGCACCTGTTTCAGCAGCAAGGCCCCAGCCATTTGTGTCACTGGTATCGCAATCACCCTTTACAAACCCGCCGCCGTGATAGTAGAGCAGCGCCGGTTTTGCCCCAGCGCCTGCAGGCGTGTAGATGCGGATTGGCACGGCATTGCCGTCCCGCCCCGGAATCATGCGGTTTTCGACCATCATGCCAGCGGGCGGCGGAACGGCATTGGCGCGGGCGTATTCAGACCATATCTGCCTGTCTTCGGCCAAGTTCTGGCCTTGCGGCAGATTTACGCGGGCCGCGATCAGGGGCTGGACATCGGGGTGCAGGTCAAAGCTCATGGCGTATCCTCGTGTTTCGCTTGTTTCAATAATGCGACGGGGTCTGCTGCGCCATAGGCTTCAGTCGCGGCATCTGCCGTCACGTACCCGTCCAGCAAATCCAAGCCGATTGCGGCTGGGTCACGTCCGCTAACAGCGCCGAACCCGCCGGACCCTGGCGTTACCATATCAACGACCGATCCTCCCGGTGCTGCAAAGGCACCTTTGCTTGGTAGACTGCGGGTAGAACCGCCGGGTGTCGTCACCGTCACGGTCGCTGGAATACCTGGTGCACCGCCTGCCAGGCCGAAGGGTGGGGAGGTCATCCGCTCCATGCATAAGGCACCAGTTGCGTCTGCGCCTTCAAGCATCTGCCATGTGCGACGGGCACCGGCCCCGCCTCGAAATTTGCCAGCACCGCCAGAATTCGGCTCGATCTCATAGCGTTCCACACGCACAGGGAACGCCATCTCCAGCACTTCAACGGGTGTGTTCATTGTGTTGGAAATACCGCTGGCAACAACGTTGATGCCGTCCTTATTGGGCCTGGCCCCAAACCCGCCTTTGACGGTTTCATAAGACACATAGCGCCGCCCATTGCGCGGATCGAGGCCGCCCAACGTCAATACGGCGGACGTGCCTTGGCTGCAGGCCATCACCTGATCCGGCATGAATTCAGCCAGCGCGCCCATCACCATATCTGCGGTTCGGTGAGACATTTCGTGATTGGCATACACAACTGGTGCCGGGAATTCGACATTGACGACAGTGCCCTTGGGGGCAGTGACTTCAATCGCGCGCCAGCAGCCTGAATTTGGTGGGATCAGGCTATTGGGATCAATCGCCGTCTTCAATCCGCAAAATACGCCGGAGGCGGAAACGGAAAGCGGTGCGTTCATTGGGCCAGCGACCTGTGCGTCTGTGCCGGCGAAATCAACGGTGATCCTGTCGCCGAATTTCTTCACCCGCATACGTACCCAGAATGGAGCATCGCTGCCGTCGGCATTATCTGGAATGCCATCGCCGTCGCAGAAATCTTCGAAATAGCCTTCGCCGTCTGGTAGTTCGCTAAGGGCTGCACGCATCAACCGGTCAGAATAGTTCATAACATCGGCCATATATTCCACCAGCCGTTCAGCGCCGTAGCGATCCGCCAATGTTTTCAGCCGCTCTGCTGCACGAAGCGTTGCGGCCAGTTGGGAGCCAAGGTCGCCTTTGCGTTCATCTGGCGTACGAACATTCGATAGAATCACCGCTTCCAGCGCTTCGTTCAAAACGCCCTTGTCGTAGAGGCGCACTGGCGGCAGGCGAAGCCCCTCGCCATAAATTTCCGTAACGGCACCGTAGCTGCCGGGCGTGGCAGACCCGACATCAGGCCAATGGGCGCGAAGACACGTGAAACCCAGATGCACATCGCCGTGGAATGCAGGCCGAACCACGTTCACATCTGGCAGATGGCTGCCGCCGAAATACGGGTCATTGTGGATGAATACGTCGCCCTCGTGGACGTCATCGCCAAAGGCTTTCACAACTGCACGCACCGCATCTGGCATGGAGCCTAGATGAATCGGCAGGTCTGGCCCTTGCGCGACCATATCGCCTGCTCGATCAAACACGCCGCAGGAATAGTCACCAGCGGACTTCAGGATAGGCGAGTAGGCGGTTTTCGCCAGTACGACCCGCATTTCCTCCGCAATTTTGTAAAGGCTGTTTTTGACGATTTCGAATGTCGCGGGATCATTCTGATTTAGCGTGCTCATGCGCTTGCTCCCGTGATGCGGATATAGCCGTCGCTATCCATTTCGGCCTGCCATCTTGGCGGAATGAGGATGGTGCTTTCCAAGGATTCAATAACGGCGGGGCCTTTGGCTATGCGGCCTTTGGGCATTTTCACACGGTCCAGAATTTCAGCCTGCAAAGTCTCGCCTTTGAACAGAACGGTGCGGTTGCCCTTCACTGGCTCTGCACCAATCTGAGGTTCCTGGCGGATAGCGAGTGCTGGAATTTTACCGATGGCAGACACACGCAGGCTGACGATCTGCACCGGTTCACCCCGGTTATCATGCCCGTAAGTTTGCCGATGTCGGTCGTGAAATGCCTCTGCAGCGCTGGCCAGAGCATCTGCATCGAAGGATGATGCGGCAGACACACTCAATTCGTATGACTGCCGTTCATAGCGCGCATCCATCGTGCGATGGAATTCCCGGCGCTCTGGCGGGGTTCCTGCCCGATCGAGCATGGCAGCGCCCTCAGCCTCCAATTCGGAAAAAGCGGCGTCTATGGCGGCGGCGTCAGCGGTGTCAGTCGTGACATAAACAGTGCGCACATAGTCTCGTTGCAAGTCAGATCCGACCAAGCCAAGGGCAGAGAATGCGCCTGGGATCGGCGGGCAAATCACCTCTGCCATGCCGAGTTCTTCCGCAAGCGCCACAGCATGCAATGGCCCTGCGCCTCCAAAGGCTGCAAGAGTGAAATCACGTGGATCATGGCCACGCTCAACAGAGACGATCTTGAGCGCCTCAGCCATGGCGTGGTTCACGATATCGATAACGGCTGCTGCGGCTGCACGGGCATCTATCCCAAGCGGCTTGGCCAGCTTTTCGGTGATGGCGGCTTCAGCGGCATCGAAATCAATCTCCATCTCACCGGCAAGCAGCGAGCTTCGATCCAAATATCCAAGCAGGAGATTGCAATCGGTCACCGTGGGTTCTGTCCCGCCGCGCCCGTAGCATGCAGGGCCGGGTTCAGCGCCTGCACTGCCGGGGCCAACACGGAGGCCACCTGCTGCATCGACCCAGGCGATGGACCCGCCGCCAGCCGATACCTCCGCCAGATCGATCACAGGTACCCGGATTGGATGGCCAGTGCCGTTCATCCAGCGATTGGCGCTGGCACCGCCGCCGACTTCATATTCCGGCGTAGTTTCGTACTTGCCGTTCTGGATCAGGCTGGCTTTGGCCGTTGTCCCGCCCATGTCGAAGGAGAGCAGGTCTGGCCGCTCGCATTGCGCTGCCGCTAGGGCTGCTGCGACGACGCCCGCTGCTGGTCCGCTTTCCACTGCCATGGCTGGCATGGCGACACCTTCGGCGGCTTCAAATACGCCGCCATTTGATCCCATGACATACATTGGCGGCAGGCCAAGCGCTTCCGTCGCTTGCACAAGGCGATCCAGATATGAGGCCAGAATTGGGCCAACGTAAGCACAGACGGCAGTTGTAGATGCGCGCTCGAATTCCTTGATTTCAGGTAGGACCTCGCAGGAGAGATATACGGGAATACCTGGTAAACCGGCGCGCAATCGCTCACCCAGACGCTGTTCGTGGACGGGGTTCAGGAAGCTGAATAGCAGGGATACTGCGACGGCCTCGACCTTATCCATTTTAAGTGCCTCAATCAGCGCATCAATTTCATCTTCCGCCAGCGGTGTTACGATTTCTGCATCTGCGCCAATCCGTTCCGTTATTTCGAAGCGGCGGCGGCGTGGAGCCAGCACGGCGGGTGCGTCTTGGAAAAGATCATATAAGTCTGGCCGGGCGGAGCGGCGGAGTTCCAGCACATCCCTGAAACCGCGCGTCATGATGACGGCGGCACGCGCACCTTTTTCTTCCAAGAGCGCATTGGTGACGACTGTGGTTGCATGCGCCAGAAGACCCACTTCCGTGGCCTTCACACCATACCGCTCCATCGCTTGGGCGATTGCGGAAAGCACGCCGGCTGCAAAATCCTGCGGCGTCGTTGGCGCTTTCGCGACGCCAATCTCGCCTGTCGCATCATCCACAAGGGCCACATCTGTAAACGTGCCGCCAATATCCACGCCAATTCGCCAAGCCATGCACATGCTCCAGAATTTCCGGTGCGTGAATGCTATGCGGTATCGACCGGAAACGGCAATGGTCGAAGGTATGGCTGATGGCTTGGCGTCACCTGTTTGCTGGGGCAGATTGGGGCATCACATGCGAGGGAATCATGTCAACCAAACGTATCGCCGTTATCGGCGCAGGTGCGGCCGGGCTTTGTTCGGCGAAGTATTTGAAGGCCGCTGGGTTTGATGTGACGATCTTTGAGATCGGCAGTGAGATCGGCGGTATGTGGCGTTATCAGAACGATAATGGCCTCTCAAACGCTTATCGCACGCTGCATATTAATACATCGCGCACCGTCACCCGGTTCCATGACCTGGACTTCGATGATGGCGTGCAGGCGTTCCCTGATCACGCGGATATGCATCGTTACCTGACCAAATATGCAAAGCATTTTGGCGTCGAGGCGTTGATTAGGTTCAACACGCCTGTCCGCCGCATTGCGCCTGCTTTTGACCCTGAAAAGGGCGAAGTGCCGCAATGGACTGTGGAAACGGACGGCGGCGTGGAGAATTTTGATGCGGTGTTGTGCGCCACTGGCCACCTATCCAAACCGCGCCATGTGCCGATGTTTGAGGAAGGCTTTGGCGGTGAGTATCTGCACAGCTTCTATTATCGCCGACCGGAGGATTATGTTGGCAAACGCATCTGCGTAATTGGTGTCGGCAACAGCGCCTGCGATATCGCGAGTGATGTATGTGTAACGTCTGCGCGGACGGTGCTGGTGGCGCGGTCCACGCCTATTATCCTGCCGAAACTAATGTTTGGCCGACCGTTCACACAAATCACCCGCAAAATCCAGCGCCTTTGGATTCCCGCTGGCATTCGCAGGCGCCTAACCCGGTTTCTGGCTTATGTCGCCCATGGCGATCTGACGAAGCTTGGGTTTCGCCCGCCATCCCCAGAGCGCCTGCATGTTACGTCCAACGGCACAATTGTGAATGATATCGCGTATAGCCGGGTGGACTTGAAACAGGATATTCAGCGGATTGACGGCAAGACCATCCATTTCAATGACGGCTCATCCGATGAGTTTGATACGCTCATCGCCGCCACGGGATACAAGTGCGACTTGCCGTTCCTGGCAGATGGTCTGGTCACTGGCGACCCGGAGCAAAACCAGTTGGACCTATATAAACGTATCTTGCCACCGGAATGGCCGGGACTGTTTATGATCGGGTTCTTTAATACAGATACTGCGCTGAACATGGTGTTCGAACATCAGGCACGCTGGGTGCGGGATATCATTGCGGGCAAAGTGCAATTGCCGTCATCTGAAGTGATGCGCCAGAATGTTGAGGCGAAGGCGGCATGGGTTCACACACACTTTAAGCAAACGCCACGGCATGGCATCGAAGAAGAGCATGTGCCGTATCTGGCGGAACTGAAAAAAGCAGGCGCGCCAACTGCATGAACGGTTGGCGCTCGGGAGAGGATCAGAATGACAGGACTTTTGAACGGCCATTTGGCCTTTGTTACAGGCGGCGGATCAGGCATCGGCCAAGGCATTGCTGAAGGCTATGCGCGGGAAGGCGCGCGGGTCATCGCGGCTGATGTGAATTTGGCAGGTGCCGAAGAAACCGCTCGCCATATAAAAGATGCTGGCGGCGAAGCCTGGGCGATGAAGCTTGATGTCACTGACATGCAAGGCGTTCAGTCCATGGCCCGCAAAGTAGAAGCAGATATCGGCCATGTGTCTATTTTGGTGAATAACGCTGGCATCGTGCGTCGCGCTACCATCGATAGCGGCAGTGCGGTTGATGATTGGAATGACACGGTTGCGGTCAATATCACCGGCCTTTTCAATTGCGTACATTCCTTTCAGGGCCAATTGAAGGCGACCAAAGGGCGGGTGATTAATATCGGCTCAATTCAGAGCTTTGTGCATACGCCGAATTCTGTCGCGTACACCACGTCCAAGGGCGCGGTGAAGAACTTCACGATCGGAATGGCGGCGGAATTGGCACCATTTGGGGTGCGCGTAAACGCGATCGGCCCTGGCCTCATTTTCACACCGCTGAATGAGGCTGGCATCCAGCAGCAGCCAGAGATGCTGGAACGCTTCATGCGCCACATCCCCATGGGCCGCCCCGGTAAGCCAGAGGATATCGTTGGGCCCGCGATCTTCCTTGCTAGCGATCTTTCGCAATATGTCACCGGCGTCCTCATCCCAAGCGACGGCGGCTATTTGACGGTTTGAGGAGGCGCGTTCTCCATGCAGCAAATTTTAATCATCCTCGGACTGGTTGCATTCTTCGCTTGCGTGATCTGGATGTGGCGGCGGTCAATTCAGCGCGTTGTGGCGACGCAACCGCCACCCGCACCGCGCCCAGTCGAAGAGACGCCAGAGTATAAGCGCGCGCAGGCTGGCGGATTCCGCCCCTGGACCTTCGAGCAGACGCCAGAGCCTTTGTCATCAGAGCAACAGCTGGGCGATGAAGCCAACAGCGCCTGGGCGAGCGATCCGTTACTCAAAGAGCTTCGGAGGATGGGCCAAGTAGAAGGCAGGCCTTCCGGATATGACATCAGCCCTGACGGCGCTGAGCTCCTAGTCCTCCATGGGGCGGATTGCGCGACATTGTTCGATATCGCCAGCGGCAAAGGCGTCAAATCCTGGACGGGCATTACACCGCCTGAGTGGAGCGGAGCTGGCGGCGAGTTAACCGCCCTGTCCTGTGCTGGCCGGCGAATGATCATGTGCGTCGGAGAGTATCCGGGCGAAGTGGTCTCAATTGAATTGGAAGCGGGCGAGGCCCGTCTTTTGGAGGATATCGGCGAAGAATACGGTGAGGCCACCGTGACAACCGCAATGATTTCTGGCGACGGGCGTTATGCGGTGCACTTCATGGTCTACTCAAAAGGTCATTTCGTTTTTGATCTTGAACTGCAATCGTCCTGGTTTTTCGGCGACTTTATTTTGGAGGCTGACGGTTCAGAGCCTCGTGCTGCTATTTCCAGTGACGGCTCCGTCTTCGTCGTTGAAGGTATTTATGGCTTGGCGTTGGCGCGGCTTGGTCGCCCCCCTTCGCCATCGACTGAAGGCCCTGAATATTGGCCGTCCTATGGCGAAGAGAATGAAGCGTTATGCGAGGACGTTTCGGACGCCATGCGATTCAGCCCGGATAACAAGCATCTCGTCATTGTCGGAGACGAAGGCAAGGTTACGATCTGTGAGCTTAAATCCGGCGAAACCTTTGTTCACACGACGCTGATGGAGATTGCGGCGGAAGACGCAGCGGCCAAGCAAGCGGCTGCGGGCTACGAAAATTCAGAGGTCCTGGCGGACATCTTCTTCGAAAGTGTCGTTTTCATGCCTGATGGCGAGCATATCGTTGCTCAAAGCTATCGGCCTTATAACGAACTCTTCAAAATCAACCTTGCGACCGGCGCGATTGCTGGACGGTACAGGTTGCCAGATGCGATTGGATGCTCTCTCTCGCCTAATGGCGCGTTCGCCCTGCTTTCGTCGGGCAACGCCGATTTTCGTATCCTTCCGCTTGGTCCATTTCCCGAATGACGCTTGCGCCGATGAACTTGAATGGCGCGGCTGTGCAGCTAACGCCTGAGGGCGCGCTTTTCTTGCCTGCCTGCCGAACGCTCGTCGTGGCCGATCTGCACTTTGAAAAAGGTTCCGCTATGGCGGCGCGGGGGCGGAGGCTGGCGCCGCCCTATGATACGACGGCAACGCTGGACCGGTTGCAACGGCTGGTCAGGCGCATGCAGCCGAAACGCGTCGTGGCGCTGGGGGATAGTTTTCATGATGGGGCCGGGCCGCTCCGGTTAGGTGATGCTGAAGCCAGGCGCATTCAGGCGCTGACGAAGGCTGTCGAGTGGGTGTGGATTGCGGGCAATCATGATCCTAATCCTCCGGCATTGCTGGGCGGTTCTTCAGCGCCAGAGCTTTTGGCTGGCGGCCTGTTGCTTCGCCATGAACCAAGGTCGGGCCCGCGCCCGGGCGAAGTCGCTGGGCATCTGCACCCAAAGGCTGCGGTTGCCACATCAGCGCGCAGGGTCAGCGGTTTCTGCTTCGTGACGGACGGTCAGCGCATGATTTTGCCAGCATTTGGCGCTTATACGGGCGGGCTTGATGTGCATACGCCTGTAATTCGGGACCTATTCAAACGGGGCCTGAAAGTATTCCTTTTGGGGCAGGAACGGCTTTATCAGTTTCCAATGAGCAAGCTCAGCAAACCACGCCGGGCGGCGAGCTTGTAGATAACTTCTGGCGTTTGGATTTGCGGCGGGCCGCGGCATCCGCTATCAACCGACGTAGCATCTAGTATCTAACAAGTGGCCTAAGCGCATGACAGCGACTGCCTGGATTCTAAACGGCCCCAATCTGAACATGCTTGGCGTCCGCCAGCCTGAAATATACGGCTATGCGACGCTGGCAGACGTGGAAGCGATGTGCCGGAAAAAAGGCATGGCGCTTGGGTTTGGTGTCGATTTTCGCCAATCCAATCATGAGGGCGACTTGATCACCTGGGTTCAGGAAGCGCGCACTGCTGCCGCTGGCGTCATTATTAATGGTGCTGGGCTGACCCATACATCTGTCGCACTG
>Ga0315321_10000531_pt1 | contig 28317 bp, 21 predicted proteins | sample M180m21515metaG_FD_203464 | JGI IMG/M metagenome (GOLD analysis project Ga0315321, IMG submission 203464) | Ammonia-oxidizing marine archaeal communities from Monterey Bay, California, United States - M1 80m 21515 | ecosystem: Environmental > Aquatic > Marine > Intertidal zone | place: USA...
AGTTTTTTTTTAGGTTCAACAGAAACGATTTCATTCATGCATTTCAGTACTAGCGAAGCATTATGAAATGCATCCTTGGTGTCCGTAGTTTCTTGATCGGTATTGCACTAATACTTTGCTTCTTTATCGCTCGCATCATCATAATATCCTCAGATATCACTGAATTTATCAGCGAACTCTTGAAATAGATTCGAGCTTCTTCTTGAAATCCAATCTACTTGATCGGATTTCCCATTCTTAGCCGAGATACCGTACCATTGGGGTGATTCCGCTTCAGAAGAATTCCAGCGCCTGCTGGCACGAGGGAATCAATAATCGGCGAATTGCCTGCACCGACTCGGCGCCAACCACCCGAGTTGATGATTACTTTAGGGGCAGTTAGATAACCTACTCCACCATCAGTAAGAGTAATTCCGACAACAGTGTTTCCCGAAACCGTGGCAATACCCTTGGCGCCATAACCACCACCACCGACGAAGAGTGCATAAGCATTGGAAACATAGCCTAAACCACCTTTGCCCGTAGACCAATGCCCAGTTCCGTCAATATAATCGGAGTCGCCGCTCTTGCCATTAAGTTCGAACGAATAGGAAGAAACATTAGTAATTTCATAGGTGCCGTTAACCGCACTCTTGATTATGAGACCCAAGTCAGGTCCCGTAATAGTTCCGTTTTCATCCACTTGATTCTTTGGGGAAGCAGAATCGGTCTTATGTCCCGTAACTCCTGATATTCTAACTGTAAATCCATTTCTCAAACCGTGAGGCAACGTAGTAGTGACGACAACGTTTTGGCCGACATAAGGATTTGTTATCATGGCAATCGAGCCAGATGCCAAAGAAATATCTTTGTTTGTCAGCGCCCCGGCAATACCCGATCCCGATTTTGCTGTGGCTTGGGCTGGTTCCGTTACGTCTTTGTTAGTGCCATCATGCCAATAAGTGGTCCAGACACCATTCTTAAGTATTTCCACGTTGTCGGCTTCTTCGTCCGATGAATGAGCATACCATTTTTTAGTGTCGTTAAGGTCAGTGGTAATGTTTTCAGCCGCAATGAGGTCTGAGAGCATCATGTCGGCCCCAAAGGGATTGTTCATGAGGAAAGTGTCGTTGAAATCAGGAAGATAGCTATAAGAGTTAACCGTAAGGGCAACACCTTCGAACACGAGATTTACTGCCGGAGCATTATGATGAGCCAGTATAAAAGCTTCGTCAGGATAAATGATTGAGTCGGAGGCATCTATGGAAAGCGCTCCCTTTCGACGCCAAGCTATTCCGTCATGATGAAATGCTTGATAATCACTGGAATTACTTTCTCCCAGATACACATGATCGGCTGTAGTCTCATTGCCTTCTTTCAGGATAAGAGAGGGAGGGCTGTAACCGAAAAGGGAACCCAAGGTCCATGCTGGTGTGATTTCTATAAGGGCATCGGGCTTTAATATCGTAGCGAGATCGAGATTAAGAGGGTTTGCAAGAGTTACTTGGTTTCTCGAATTTGAAGCAATCAGAAAAAAACGTCCCTCGTTCTGATCCTCTTCCACCAGACGGAGGAAATGCTGACCGCCCTCAATTTCAACTTTAGGAGCATAGGAATAACCTTTTCCTCGATTGGTAAGGGAGATTGCGGTGACTTTCGAACCGTTCACTTCGGCGACGGCAATGGCGTCGACCGAATCGGTAGACGCATCAGTCCCTGTGTCTGGCGGGTGTATGCGGATTTCGGGTGGTTTGACGTATCCGTTGCCATTGGACTCGATGGAGATGGAGGTAACTTCTCCGTTACTCACTTCTGCTTTAGCTCGAGCTCTGGTCGTGGCAAACATGCCGGCGACAAATGGAAAAGCTGGATATGTCGGATCAAGAAGATCTGGCAGCGTGTCGAAGGTCAAGTTGTTGTCATTTACGGAGGCAATCTGACCTCGAAAGGCAGCTACGCTTTTCATCCCAGCTGAAACTACTTGATAAAAAGGAGTTTGGGCTGATCCTGCTTCTAGTTTGATTCCGATTGCCCCACTCAAATCACCAACTTCGCCAGTATCAGCGCAAAATGTATTTGAGGGCGAGCTTACGATACAGAACACTGAAACATAAAGCATTTTGGAATAAAATTCCTGAGCCAAGTAATTATATTTTGCCACAATAATATGTTTCTAATATTGACCGAATTTGCTCCCAGTGCAAAGCGAAATATTTAGTTAACCTTTCACGAAATATCGATGAAGAGAGAATTCGATGTGGCTATTGCCTTTAAAAAAAGGTTTTTGGAGTAGGTGAAAAACCTATTTAGTCTTTGTTTCTTAACTTTTATCTTCTCCGTAAATATTTTACTTCAGGGTGAGGATCTTAAGTTTCCGCATTTCAAAGAACCACCTCATGAGTACCTGAAAAGAACTCCTAACGATCGTTTTACAAAGCACAAGGCTGACATTGAGACGGGCAAGATTCGCCTAGACCACTCCAACCCCAAAGCCTATCTAGTAAGTTTGCTTAAGTCCTTGGGAATTTCTCCATTTACCCAAACCTTGGTTTTTTCTACCACGAGTCTCCAACTAAGCCGAATCTCGCCGGAAAACCCAAGGGCTATTTTCTTCAATGAGGACATTTACGTCGGTTGGGTTCCGGGAGGGAAAATAGAGGTCATTGGTATTGATCCCAAATGGGGTGCAATGACATATATTTTTGAGATTCCTCGACCCAAATCACCTCCGTCTCTCATTCAACGGGCAACACGTTGCATGAATTGTCATGCATCCGACGATATCGGTGGTGCTCCCGGATTGTTGATAAGTTCGGTGGTGCCTGGTCCGGGTGGAGGAAGCCTTGATGCTTTCAGGCAAGAGAAATCCGGACATACCGTTCCTTTTCACGAGCGCTTCGGCGGATGGCACGTTACGGGAAGGCATGGAATTAGAAAGCACTGGGGGAATCTCACGGGAACTCTTTCTCCTGTCGGGCTAAAGACAATTCCAAACAAAGCCGGGCAACGATTTTCTCTTGCTCGCTACCCAGTGACCACTAGCGATATCTTAGCTCACCTCTTATTCGAGCATCAGGTCGGGTTTGTGAACCGCACGGTTTCCGCTGGGTATAGAACTCGAGCGGTTCTTGCCGACCTAGTTCCAAGTATAAATAAATCGGGAGCGACCGCTTTTATTGATCGGGAAGCCTATGCCTTGGTTCGCTACTTGTTGTTTGCCGATGAAGCGAAATTTCCAACTTCAGGCGTGGATGGAGAACCTCGGTTGCTAAAGGATTTCAGTAAAAATAGCCGACGAAATCAAAAGGGACTCTCCCTGAAGGATTTTGACCTTTCCACTCGTATTTTCCGTTTTCGTTGCAGCTATATGATTTATTCCGATTCCTTCACGGGATTACCTGTCGAGCTTAAAACACGAGTTTTTCATCGACTAGATAAAGTGTTGAGCAGCGAATCGTCGGGGACTGACTTCGACTATCTGCCAACTTCTGAAAAACGAACGATTCGAAGTATTCTGAGAGAAACTCTTTCGGGATTGCCTAAAGGTTGGTAATTCTTCCTCAAAAAAAACGGATGCCCGAAAACTCCGGACATCCGCCTTGAAGAGATTTGAAACTTGTTGCTTTACTTTTTGGCCAGATCGCCACCAGCTTTCTTCCATCCGGAAATTCCAGCGGAAAGGTGCTTGATGTTCTTATAGCCTAGCTTTTCAGCCGCAGAGGCACCTCTCTTGTAAGCACTGCATCCGGGTCCACCGCAATAAGCCACTACCAAGGTGTTTTTGTCCTTTGGCAGAAGTTTCGCCAAGTTTTTTGCGTTAGAACCAAATTCGATCGCAGTTGGTATATGTCCCTTTTTGTAGGAGCGTGCTCCATTGACGTCAATTACTGCAACCTTACCTGCCTTTAAGGCTTTCTGCAGGTCTTTAATGCTGACGTCGGGATATTCTCCGGCGAAAATGGCGGTAGCGAAGAGAGAGGATATAAGCAGGGTCAGAATTTTTTTCATGATTAATTGATGGGTTGATTTGTTGTTCAAGCTCTATAACAGAGCTGTTTCGATGTTTAATTAAAACTGAGCAGTGATCCTGAGGAGAGCAACTTTTTTCTATCGTCGAAAGGCTTTTTTCTATTGGTGGGAAGACTAACTATTTTCATCTTTTGAAGAGTAATGTTTTCTTCCTCAGGGTACTAATTGATGAGAGGGGTTATGCGCTCTGCGACCAGGGTTGCTCCGTTCTCGTTTATGTTGTCCTTCCGCTTTTTAGATAGAAGTTCATCCAAGCGATCAATCCAAGAACCGTTATTGAAGCAGGTTTCAGATAGCTTGAATCCCAGTATGTGCTTATCTAAATAGGTTTCAAGAATTGGGGATTCTCGAAAGTTGTCACGGAGAACGCGAGCGAAGGGAATACCAGAGGCTCGAGCTTCCGCTACTGTACCGTAACCAGCTTTTCCGACAAGTGCATCGGAAGCCATAAGGAGATCCGGGTGATGGTGACCCGATCGATGGGGCAGGTGAATCATGTTGGCTTCGAATCGCAAGGTTTCCGATGAGCCTGACAATAGGAAGCGAACATTCGATCGTTCTCGAAGTCGGTCGAGCATCTCATATGAACCTCGAATTCCTCCAGTGGTGAGTAGGACAAGGTGTTCTTTTGGCATAACGTTCAGACTAGCTCGAGTTTTCTCACGAGGCACCCTGAAGCGTCTTGAGATAGGAGGAATAGAAATCGCTCGCGCTCTCCGATTGCACACAGGTTCCGTTTGCAGATGGAGATTCGCTTGAGCATACGCAGAACGAATCAATCCTGTGAAATCTGAGAAAGCAGGTACTTCGTCCGCGTATTCCTCGTAGATCCAGTCCCAAGTGAAATTCTCCAACAGAATGGAAGGAACGCCAATTGCATTAGCTACGGCGATGCCAAGTACCGAGATATCGCAGAAAATCGCCCCACAATTTTTTTTTCGCAAGGTGTCGGCCAACGGTCCGATAGTAGATTCGGAAAGGGGCAGAAAGTCATTGAGGCGATTAAGCGTTGCAGTAAGGTCGTGTTCAAAGGGATTTTTTTGGACGAGCCCTATGTCTACGTCGAGTTGATGGTGGGCAAAGCATGAAGGATCGAGGTTTTCCTCTAGAAACCAGTATGGAGTTCGGGTAAAAATCTCAAATCTTAGGGCAGGAAGCAATCTGTGCAGTTCCTCAAGGACTGCAAGAGATCGTGATGCATGCCCGAAACCATGTGACGTAATGAAGCATCCAAGCGTAGTCACGCTCACGGATTAAATATAAGCTCCAAATAAGATGTCAACTGATCGGAAGGTGCCAATTGCTTTCCGTTGTGAATGACGATGCCTCTGCACTTTCGAGATGCCGAGTCGGCGGCTTCGTCATAACTTAGAATACGGTAGGGCGATTTCCCTTTTGGCGGTTCCCCTGCAGCGGGTTCTATGCGAACGGGAAATCCATGTGAGGAGAAATACGCATCCCATGCCTTTGGGGACTCACCTGGCATCAACGTGACTGATAGCGAAGGGTATCTCTTGATGAAATCAGGAATTTGCGAGCTTCGGACTCGAATCTTTGCCACGACAGGAAGGGACTGAATAAAGGCGAGGGGTGTTGTCATGGATTTTTTTTTGTAAGATTCGTAAAAGGAGAGAGGATCCAGACCCACTAAGTTGAATCCACTGAAATTGCCATGCCGGTTGGGAGTACTGAAGGGACGTTTGGCATACCATTTCTGGAAATGGTCGGATAAACGAATACCTAATTCGAAATGCAGATGAGAGCGATTCAAAGGGATTCGGAAAGAAGACGTGTTGCCCATCGTCCCTAGACGCGAGGCTACTCGAATCGTAAGGCCAGGCTTAATTTGAGGGTCTATTTCGGCAAGATGGGCATAGAGAGAATACAGTGCAGGTTTCACTCCGGGGTGTTCGAGAACTATATATTTTCCATAACTGCTATGAGTGGTCGTTCGGCTCGCATGCCTGACGATTCCCTCCATGGCCGCAAATACAATATCTTCTGCACGACCTCGTCCGTCTCTTTTAATTGGGAAAAGGTCCAATCCTTCATGGAACTTGTATCCATTGTTCCGAACGCATCCGTAGGCACCGGATGAAAAGGGTTTGTCAGGCCCCGTTTTTTGGAGGAACTTTTCGATTTGCAATCCCTTGCTGAAAGCTGGATTGGGCGTGGGCCATGACAGTGCAAAATCAACTCCGAAGGCCGTTGTGGTGATGGCGGAAAGTAATAAAATTATGTTAAAGTCAAGCAGACGCATATGACAAAGAGCCTTCCTCTAATTCGATGTTAATCGCAAAGAGATTATTTGTTTTGCTCTTTAGCTACGAGATACTGAATGGCTACTATCGACTGAGATAATTCATCATACAGATAGCGAGCCTGTTCCTCGGTTTTAACTGAACTCAACAAGACGGGAAGAACTCCGTTGGCAATTGCATTGTCTATTGGGTGTACGCCCATTTTTTGACCATTGACTCCAAGGATGAGGTTTTTGCCAGAATGCTTTACCGAGAGCGTATGCAAGAGTATGGTTGCCTTGCGGTTGAATGAAAACCATAGAGCGTAAGAACGATCCTCGGGTTCAGGAGAGAAAATGTTGTCGACCGTACCAAGGTTTACGCCAATTACGTCAAACTCAAGAAGCACTGGAACTGTTGGTTGATCCTCAATTACAAAACGAGGCCGCATAGTTATTTGCTCAATGCCTGGTCGTTTTTCTCGACAAGACGTAATTACAGACAATGCCAATACATTTAGGCCTGACAACACTTGACGACGATTATACAAATTTCCATTCTTCACTTTTCTACCCATGTCGTTTCTTGTAGCTTAGGATTTATTTTAGCACCTGAGTATAGTCAAATTACTCAATTATTTAACTATGACCACTGATTACTTTAAATCAAACAAAATGCCCGAAGAACATAGTCTGCCAGAGTTGCCCCTTGGATTGGCTGGTTTGATTGTCGATTTACAACCAGTCTTTCTAGACCTAGTTCATGGAGCGGAGAGCTTTTCTACAAATTGCCGATTTTTGATTGAATCGCTCAACCTGTTTCAAATACCACTTTTTTTTACCGAGCAGGTTCCCGCAAAGTTAGGTCGCACTTCAGATGAATTTCTGTCTCTTGCGCCTACAGCTCCGATTTTCGAAAAAGAAACTTTTTCCGCTCTTAGTGCAAACGGTCTTTTGGGTGCTCTTTCCGATAATAACGTAGAGCACTTGATTCTCGCAGGTCTCGAGACCCCGATATGTGTATATCTAACGGCATTGGAGGCACTTTCCGCAGACCTAGAAGTAACAATTCTTACTGACTGCGTATCTTGCAGACGTCCTTCTGATGGCGAATGGGTTCTTAGAAAGCTTGCAGCAGCAGGTTGTCACCTTTTGCCCGTTGAATCAGTTTTCTATGGGATATTGGGGGGAGCGAGTCATAATCATTTCAAAGCTTTTACAAAACTCGTGAACAATAGAACATCGAGGTGAAGAGGTTTCTCGCTTGCATGGATCTTACTTTGCCTGCTTTTATCTATAATAGTTAAAAAATTGCAATATAACCTTTTAGATAAAAATGCTTGCAGTCACCCACTCGGCAACTTTATTGGGCGACAAAGCCTTGCCAGTCACCGTAGAGGTCAACGCTGGGGAAAAAGGGGACTTGAAGTATGCATTAGTTGGATTGGCGGATGTTGCGGTAAAGGAATCCTTGGATCGAATCTTATCAGCTCTTTCGAATACGGGATTCGAAAAGCCTCGTACTCATGTCACCATCAATTTGGCTCCAGGAGATTTGCGCAAGGAAGGAATCGCCTTTGATTTACCCATTGCCTTGGGAATACTTGCTGCGACTGGACAACTTAAAAGTGAGAGTCTGCAGGATTACCTAATTGCAGGAGAATTGGCCTTGTCCGGACAGACTCGTCCGGTCAGAGGTGCATTGTCCATGACTATGCTTGCCGCTGAGAAGGGAATCACGGGCGTGATTCTTCCTCTGGAATCAGCCGAGGAGGCATGCCTTGTGGAATCAGCCAAAGTGTACGCCGTCGAATCTCTAGCCGAAGCGATTCGCTTTTTGTCCGGGCAAATTGAACTGGCTCCTTTAAATTCATCTCGCAGCCCCTATTTAAAGAAATATCTAGGAAAAGATGCGGTAGATTTTTCGGAAGTCAAAGGGCAGGCAAATCTGCGAAGAGCTGTCGAAGTGGCGGTGGCAGGGGGGCACAACTTATTGATTATGGGACCACCAGGTTCAGGCAAGTCCATGATCTCAAAACGTATCCCGACTATTCTTCCCGCCCCATCGAAAACCGAGTATCTTGAAATTCTAGGAGTCCATTCGGCGGCGGGTAGAACATTCTCGGGAGAGAATCGTTCTTTTTGCAGGCCTTTTCGTTCTCCTCACCATACAATTAGTGACGTAGGGTTACTTGGCGGAGGAGTGATACCGGGTCCCGGAGAGATTTCTTTGGCTCATAATGGGGTACTTTTTCTTGACGAATTACCTGAGTTCAAGCGTTCAGCCTTGGAAGTCCTCAGGCAACCTTTGGAAGACGGTCAAGTGACTATTTCAAGAAGTGCCGCAAAGATAACTCTTCCAAGCCGTTTCATGCTTGTCGCCGCAATGAATCCATGCCCTTGTGGGTATTTGGGTGATCCTTCTCGCGAATGTCGTTGTTCGACCCCTCAGATTCAGAAATATCGAGCACGAGTAAGTGGACCACTTTTAGATCGAATCGATATTCACATAGAAGCTCCTGCAGTTCGCATAGGGGAATTGCAGGAACGATCTTTAGGGGAAAGTTCAGAAGCAGTGAGGCAAAGAGTGGAACCATGTCGCCGAATACAGTTTGAACGATTTAGGTCTTTTGGGAGCACCTGTAACGCGGGAATGTCGCAGCGTCTCATTCGTGAACATTGTTGCTTAGGGGAAGATGAATTCAAATTACTAAGAAATGCCATGGAGGAACTTTCTCTTTCGGCTCGAGCTTATGATAGAATTTTAAAAGTGTCTCGCACTATAGCCGACTTGGCTAAAACAAGTAAGATTCAAATGCCGCATTTACTAGAAGCCATACAGTATAGGAATTTGGATAGGTCTTTATTTTCGTAATAACTAGCGTTCCTATATTTTTTATTTGTAATTCGGATAATCTGTTGTTCTATTTTTTAAAAGTTTCTCTTACCTTTTTAACATTCTTATGGAATTATTACATTATGGCTATTGATACCCAAAATCTATCTATAAAAGAACTCGAAATACTACAAAAGAAAGCTGCCAAGGATTTGAAAAAACTTGATGCTGAGATAGCTCATAAAAAAACTGCATCTGAACAACGAAGTAAGCTTTTTTCGCTAATATCAAACGATCACAAGAGGCATAAAAACGATGATGACTCCAATGCCTTCAGAGGAGTTGCAGACTATCTTGAATGCTACATTCGCGGTATTGCCCCCATAGCGCGATCCAATCTATTCGCACGTTTCGGAATTACTGGTCGTCGTGGAAAAGTTACTCCCGAAGCGGTTCAGCAAATAAAGAACGACCTCGGTTTGGGAAAAACGCTTCAAGTTTCAGCCGACTCGGCGGGAGTTTCAATTGCCACAGCTATGAAAGTGAAGAAAGGGGAATACGATAACCCTCAAAGTTGAATATCCTTACCAACCACGTATCTTATTCTTATCTAGTGGAGTAAGTTAAGTTCACTGGGATTATTTATACTTTGTCATCAATTCGTTAATTCTAAGTATTCGACTCAGTGTTCGTTTTAAATCTTGAAAAAAATTGGTGGTCTTTGCTATCTAAACCGAGCCGAAGCCATCGGTTACCTACTCCATGCCTATAAAGTCAAATGGTGCATGACCCGGTGGAGCGGAAAAACGGTTGTTGTTTCGCTGGAGTCATCCGACGGTAGTAGACTTCGTAAAAAAGTACCAGCATACAAAGCCAAAGGGAGCAAGATCGTCCGTGTGTGTAAGGAAGACCTCGACGGTTTCTTTGGAACTATAAAGTAATTTCGGCCAAAAGTCTTAACATCGGTTAATCTTCTTCATCCGGAATATCCAATTTATGCATCGTTGTTTCTTCTCCCTTTGAATCAACGGTTATTACGTTCATAATCTTGCAATCCTTGCCTTGCGCTTGAAACCGCTTGGGTTCTCCATCGGGTTGTATTACCTGCAACAAGCCAGGTTTGGATGATATTTCTACACATTCAAGCAAGTCTTTACCGTTATACCCTTCTTCGTGGGAGGTCGAATATAAACCGTCTGGATGAACAAAACAAACGATTCTTCCGTAGCGAATTGTCGTACCTCTTTTGTGTCTAATTACTACTCCCTTTTCAAAGACTTTCTTTTTAAACAATTGCTTGCGAGGAGTATAGTGCTTTAGGCGAGATTTCTTAGTTTTAAATGAACGCATTCCATCTGAACCTTTTTCCAAGGGAGTCAGTTCGTCGGGGTGCACTTCTACGCACTCCATAGTCGGATCAGCAGGGTCGTCCTGAAGAATCATTAGGATTTCGCCGCAACGTTTCTTGCCTTTCACTGAAACCGTTTCTCGAACGATATCTCCGATTTCTAAATCTTTCTTTTTTTTCTTTTTCTTTTTTGGAGCTACCATTTTAACGGGTGGTTGGTGGTTGAGGATTAACTTAGCAATTTATTCTCGTAATCCATAGCTAGTATAAATCGCAAGGACTTATTTTTGAGCAGCTTTGCGTTGTCGTCTGCAATCACCGCAAATGCAAAATTTGCCATGTCCAAAATCCTTAGGTGGCGGGATATCCTCGAAGAGTGTTCCTCGACCTGAGGAGTTCTTGATATTTTCAGACGGAGAGTGGGCGGGCTTTCTCGCAGAAGGCGAATGTTGCGAGCTTGCTATTGAATTTCTTCGAACTAATTCTTCTTCATAGGCTTTGCGCTGGCTTTTTCTTACTTCGTAAAGATAGGCAACGCAGGTTTTGAAGTCAGTTTCATCAACGGATAAAATGTTTCGTTGTTTTGAAGTTTTTGCAGGGGAGACATGAAGTTGATCCCCTGTAAGCGCCAAGGCGACTACCTCGTCGCCGGCGGCGCGCGGAAAACTCCCCATGACTTGACCGGACGGCGTCTTGATTTCAAAGTTCAATGGTTTCTTTAAAGTTACGCCGGACAATGGAAATACAGAAGGTGGAACTGCATTCCAATCTTTTACGCTAGCTAGCAGTTCTTTCGTAAAGGCAGGTGCTCGGGGCCCTTCCGGCGCCACAGGGGGAGGCGGCGGAACGGGCAATGATGGTTTCGTAGGCGGTACTGGAGATTCAGGTGGAGCAGGAGATGTCGCGACTTCGGGTTCGATGATCTTTGGAATCAGAGAAACATTCCCTTCTGATGAATCAAGTCGTTCAGGATCATCCGTTGAATCATTATCGCACCCGAAAAAAAGGAGAAAAGAAAGTAAAACTGTTGTATTTCTAAATTTCACAATATTTACACTTTGAGCAAGGTTCCCGTCAATGCAAGTGCCTTTACCCCAAGACCGCATTCAATGAAACATTCTTTTGATTCAGGCGAATGCCTTGACGAAATGACACTTGCTCGGCATGAAGGGTTTTTTTCCATGTTGTTTTCACCTGCAAGTTTAATTGCGATCAATTGCGCCATTTTTTCAGGCATTGCCATTGGGTCGATTCTTAAAGAAGGAAATGACGATTCATGGACAGTGGTGTTATCGATCTTGGGAGCTTTGGTTAATGTTTTCGTTTGGCGACATTTGAGGAATAAGAATTTGATAAATGCTGAATCGATGGAAACTGAAAGTTCTACTGAACGAGAACGGTTGATGGAAGAGTTGAGCGAAGAAGCCGAACGGCGTCGCGAACTTGATCGAATCGAGCGAAATTGACGGTAATTCCAGATATGAGTAAATACAGAACAGCTCCCCTCGCGACAGCCAAGATGCCACCTGGTATCACATACATAATTGGAAATGAGGCAGCCGAGAGATTTTCCTTCTACGGGATGAAGGGAATTCTCGCGATCTTCATGGTGCAATACCTACACCTCATGGGGTCGGAAGCAGGCACTGCGATGACCGAAGCCGCTGCCAACGAGAAGGTTCACTATTTCAACACCTTCGTCTACGCCACCCCGTTTCTGGGAGCTCTCTTGGCAGACGCCTTCTTCGGAAAATACCGTATCATCGTGTGGCTTTCCATCGTCTACTGTATGGGACACGCCACCCTGGCCTTCATGGGCGAAGTTGGTGACGCCAAGTGGTTGTTGTTCGCGGGCCTAGCTCTCATCTCACTCGGCGCGGGTGGTATCAAGCCCTGCGTATCTGCGCACGTTGGAGACCAATTCGGCAAATCAAACAGCCATCACCTTCCCCGCATCTTCAACATCTTCTACTTTTCCATAAATCTCGGAGCCTTCATCTCGATGCTCCTCACTCCTTGGCTACTGAAGTGGTACGGCCCGCATCTCGCCTTCGGCATCCCCGGAGTGCTTATGGCATTAGCGACATTTGTCTTTTGGCTTGGCCGAAAGCAATTCGTCCATGTCCCGGCCGGAGGAATGCAATTCGTCCGCGAAACGTTCAGCTCCCATGGGATCAGATCGCTTGTAAAACTGATCCTCTTGTTTCTCTTCATCGCCATGTTCTGGTCCCTCTTCGATCAAACTGGTTCGTCATGGATTTTTCAAGCGCTGGACATGGACCGTAACCTCTTCGGACAGGAGTGGCTCCCCTCGCAAATCCAATCCATCAATTCCCTCTTCGTCCTAACCTTCATTCCGATCTTCACCTTCGTCCTCTACCCTCGCGTCAGTCGCGTATGGAATCTCACTCCTCTACGTAAAATCAGCATCGGCCTCTTCCTTATGACAGCGGCTTTTTCTCTCACCTCCTTGATCCAAACGTGGATCGAGAACGGAGAGCGCCCTTCGATTATCTGGCAAGTGCTCGCCTACGCCCTTCTGACGGCAGCAGAAGTCATGGTTTCCATCGTCGGACTGGAGTTTGCCTACACCCAGGCACCAAAACGCATGAAGTCGATGATCATGTCTTTCTTCCTCTTTTCGGTAGCCTTCGGCAACTACTTCACGGCACGGGTCAACCACTTCATTCAGATTCCAAGCATCGATCTTACCGACGAAGCGCATCCCGGCTACGATGGCACACTCGGCACTTCAGATGATCTTCAAATCAATGAAGCAGGAGATATCATCGAGTCCAGTGTCCAAGCACAGCTCCAGCAGGCATTCGAATCCATCCAATCAGCCGCAGTGAAAAAATCCGACTTGCTCCCCGACCAAGAATCAGGCCAAGCCATCATAAACAGCATTGTTGATTCATGGGAGAATCCACTCCATTATGACCTCCTCAATTCAGGCACCGCCAGAATCACCAGTGACGGACCGGACCAAAAAAGCAAAACCAAATGGGATCTAGGAATGATGATCACCTACACGGATGCTGAGATCGAAGAAGACCCCAAGACTTGGCTCGCAAAGCGGAAAGACAAACTAGGAATAACCAAAACCAAGAAAGCTGATGAAAACAAGGGTCTTCTCAGCCCTGAATACTTCGCTGGTGGCCAAACTAAACTCGAAGGCTCCACCTACTTCTGGTTCTTCACTTGGATCATGCTCGGCACTGCCGTCCTCTTCATCCCCTACGCTTACTTCTACAAAGGCGAAACCATTCTCCAAGAGTAAGCATCCCTTTCATTATTTCTCGTCACCGTATCCTTTGGTAATTTTTTCACCTCGGGGGGGAAAGCTTTTCATTCTAAACGAAGACGGTTCCTCCAAACTACCGGGAGCTTACGAGTTCTGGTTCTGGACGGGATTGATTGGTCTTGCTGCAGTTCTGTTTGTTTTTGTTGCCAAATCCTACAAGGCTAGGACTTATCTTCAGGATGAGGAGGTCGGTCCAACCGACGCCTAGGTGACCCGGAGGGACAAATCCCTCACATGACCGCAACGAGGAAGTTTTTGAATGGATGAGAGAATTTGGCGCTTTATAAAAGACAATTCCTGTCGCACGGCGGCACCAGAGGCATGAATCATTAGCACTCCGTCGTCCGTAAGCCTATCGGGGGCGCACTTATCTGCAAAGGCACGGCCAACTACCTTGCCCCAATTGGCTGCGATTTCCCCTTCGGCCGATTCTTCTTTACCCAGCTTCATCTTTTCGAAAGCGACGTCCAGTATATCGTTCATGGAGCGCGGTTCAATTCCTTTGAATTGCTCTAGAAAAGGCGAATTTGGAAGAGTTCGAAATACTTGGACAAGATCTTCTGTCGATTCTTTTTTTCTGCGTTTCTTTGCACTCATCACATATTCCTTCATAACTCAGACGAATTGATAGACCAAAGAAAAAATATCACTTAATTTTCCTTGAAAGACTGATAAGGCTTGCCGGTAGTAGAAGGTATGGCAAATAAATCCATCTTTCCCGCTTTATTTGTATATATCTGATTTGAAATTTTATGATCGTTGAACCCAAAATTCGTGGTTTCGTTTGCATCACAGCTCATCCCACAGGTTGCTTTGCCAATATGGCAGAGCAAATTGCATACGCTAAGGAGCACTCTCTGTCTTCTGGCGCAGCTCCTAGGCGAGTTCTTGTCGTCGGAGCATCGACTGGATACGGTCTCTCCTCCAGGGTGGCTGCTGCCTTTTCGTGTTCCGCCGATACGCTTGGCGTTTATTTCGAGAGAGAAGCTGCAAATGGACGTACGGGTACTGCCGGTCATTACAATTCTCATGCCTTTCGAGAAGCTGCGGAGAAGGCGGGCTTAAAAGCGATCGACGTTAATGGAGATGCGTTTTCAAATGAGATCAAGGACGAAACGATCGAGAAAGCGAAGGCATTAGGAGGGCAATTCGATCTCGTCGTCTACAGTCTAGCTTCTCCACGCAGAACGGATCCGTCGGACGGTCGAAACTACAGGGCATGCCTAAAGCCTGTCGGTGCCGTTTATAAGAACCAGACTCTTGATACCGACAAGGGAGAGGTGAAGGAAATCTCTATAGATCCAGCCTCTCAAGATGATGTACTTCATACCACAAAGGTCATGGGAGGCGAAGATTGGAAAGCTTGGACGGAAGCTTTGTTGGCTGCCGACTTATTAGCTCCCGGCGCCATTAACGTCGCGTACTCCTACATCGGGCCGCAAGTTACTTGGCCGATTTATAGGAATGGCACGATTGGTCGAGCGAAGGAACATCTCGAGAGCACCGCCGGCGAACTGATGTCCTTGATGGAGGATAGAATCGGCGGCAAAGCTTATGTTTCAGTAAACAAGGCTGTCGTTACACAGGCTTCATCAGCGATCCCGGTGGTTCCCTTGTATGTCTCGCTTCTCTTCAAGATCATGAAGGAGAAAGGCACGCACGAGGGATGCATCGAACAAATTTGCAGGCTGTTCAAGGATCGACTCTATGCTGACGGAGATCCTGAACTAGACGAGATGGGTCGCATACGTCTGGATGACTGGGAAATGTCTCCCAGCATACAAGAACAAATCATTGAGCGATGGCCAAACTTGTGTACAAGGAACTTGAATGAATTGACTGATTTCGTGGGCTATCGAAAAGAATTTCTGAAGCTATTCGGGTTCGGTCGTTCCGACGTTGATTATTCCGCGGAAGTCGAAGTGTAAATCGCTCTAACTATTCGGGCGAAAAGGGTAGGGCGATACCCTGAATCAATCTGCTTTCACTGCCGTTGTCTCTTTCTTCTTAGCTGGAGCGGAATCCTTACTTTTGGTTTCCGAACTGCTCTTGTCTGCATCCGATGCTTTGACACTATCGCTGCCGCCCGAACTTTCTTTCTCTGAATTCTTTTTCTTTGGCTCGGATTTGTTCTTGTAATCAGTCTCATAGAACCCGGTTCCTTTGAATATAACTCCGGCTCCGGTCCCTATTCTTCGTCTAGCCTTTCTTTTTTTGCATTTTGGGCAGGATTTAGACGGAGAGTCCTTCATTGACTGAAATAGCTCCCATTCGTGGCTGCAAGCTTCGCAGACATAGTCGTAAGTAGGCATGATATTTAAATGTACGCTTGTATATCGTTCGTTTAAGATTGGAGATCAATTTTCATGGAGGAGATTTTAAGAATCTTTTTCAATTTCCTGAAAGAGAAGACTCGAATAGGCCAACAGGCTCAGCACTCCAACAAAGAAGGCGAATCCATACAAGGGAAATGCCAGCAGGCACAATCCCCAGAACGCGAGAATGGGAAATATAAGTGCTCGATATGTACTACCGGTCAAAGTCGCGACCTCCCTTATTTTCCAGGCATCGGAAAATAGACCGTCTCGAGCATAACTCCTGACTCCTGACAAGAAAAAGAACATGCCCGCAAATGCACCTGCCCCCACGGGTAAATAAGCCACCACGCCAAGAACGCCAAAAGTCAGTAGAGCCAAGAGCTCACTGACTCCCCATCCTAATAATACGGGCATTATCAAGTATCCCAAAAGTAGAAGAGCGAGTTTACAACCACTTGAGAATAGTTCTAAAAATGAAAACTCCTTCCAGTCGGGAAGCTCACCGTCACTAGTACGGCTCAATCGTAAGGTATATTCCATTATATACCCCAAGGAGACGAAGTTGACTACTGGAATAAAGGTCAAGGTTCCTCCCCACAATATTTTTGGCATCCAGCCGGCTTGACCGAAAAGCCGGACACAGAGGGCTTCAAAACTTGGCATAATCTCTTTTAAATGCCATTATTGGAAATTTTCCGCAAGTCATGAATTTCACTCGCCAACTAAACGATCTGCAAGAAAAGATTCATGGTGCCTTGGATTTTCGTCTTCCATCCATAGAAACTCGACCTCGTCGTCTTCATGAGGCAATCCGTCATAGTGTATGTGCAGGAGGCAAGCGAGTCCGCCCTATTCTCGTTCTGTCGACTAACCAGCTTTTCCCTTCGACCAACAACCCGATGCCCGCAGCCGTCGCCATCGAGTGCATTCACACTTACAGCTTGATCCATGACGACTTGCCCGCCATGGACAACTCAGAACTGCGGCGGGGGCAACCAACTTGCCACAAGGCCTTTGATGAAGCGACGGCGATACTTGCGGGTGATGCCCTTCTTGCGATGGCTTTCGAAATCCTCTCGGTGGATTATGCGGAGCGACCTGACCTAGTTTCCCGGCTAGTTGGAATATTAGCCAGCTCCGCCGGCAGTGAAAGGCTTGTCGGAGGGCAGATGGAAGATTTGTTAACCGAGGATTCCACCCCTAATGCAGATACCCTCAAGTATATTCACGAAAACAAAACCAGCGCTCTTCTCATGACCTGCGTGGAGATGGGGTTGTTCCTTGGGGAAAAGGGAGAAGATGAGGAAGTGCTGTTTCTCGGTCGGTGCCTTGGTTTGTCTCTGGGAATGGCATTTCAAGCTATGGACGATCTGCTTGATGCCACTCGCACAACCGAGGAACTAGGTAAAGATGCTGAATCCGATGCCGCCCAAGGAAAAGCCAATTCGATTGCTTTTCGTGGTATAGAGGAAACTAAGGATAAGGCGAAGCAGTACACTGAAGAGGCTCTTTCATTTGCCCGTGAAATCGGCGGCGACAATGAATTTTTACTCGAATTGATCGTCTATCTATTAAATCGTAAAAAATAGACAGTGACAAAGGAGGAAATTCCAGAGGCTTTTAGAGCATACAACCTGCCCGAGGAATTCGAACATAACTTTGGCAAGCATCGTGATTGGAAAATCCGCCTGAATGCATCTCGTGAAAGCGGGCTGGGGTTTGCCGCACCTGGGGGGAATTTCACCAAATCTCTCTTTGAAGCTGTTACGAGTGGATTAGCTGATGAAATTAAATCGGCGTTAGAAGGACAGCGAGTTGTAGAATTAGGTGCAGGTATGCTGGCTTACGGTTATGCCCTCGCTGCATCTTCCTGCGCCAGAAACTATTTGGCAGTCGAACCTTTTTATGCCGATGTGCTATCAAAATCGATTTTTGAAAGGATTCGTTCCCAAAATGAATTACTACCAAGGATTCCCTTTAAAGTTCTCCCCAGTGATATGCTGCAACATCTCGAAAGTGAGGGTGAAGACTTGATTAGCATCGTTGCTTGCGGCATTGAGAACTGCATTCTTCCAAACGAAAAATACAAAAGAAAAGTAGAAGCTGAAGTCGTCAGGACTTTGCACCCGGATGGCGTCTTCATAAGTTCTCATAGCGATATTGATCCCAAGGAACTAAACGTAACTGAAAAATGGTTTCGTCGCTTAGAAAATCCTAAAGTCCAAGATCGAATCAGAATTTACAGGAAGCCATGATGCTCATTTTTACTTCGTCACAACGATTACTTCGAGTGCTGCGCCTGCCATTCGGGAAGAAGCTTCCGATAAAGTAAAAAGATCATTAATCCCAAGGTGAAACCGCAAGTCAGATTAAACAATACTACCCATAAAAACCATGGTTTATCCCACTCGGAATTACTGAATGCATGCCATCCGGTGATTGCCATAGCTCCACCGGAAATCACGACGTAGCAACCTCCAACCCATTTTCCGGCTATCGCGTAACGAGGCAAATCAGTCGAAAAGAGCCATATCAAGCCACCCAGCATAAAGTAGAAAGCAGACCATCCTCTAGCAAGGTATTCTATTAGTACGGCAACTGGGGTTTTCGGTTCGACCTCGGCAACCGCCATCTGAAGCCATGAATCCGGCATGATCACTGCAATAATTGCCAACATCATGGAACCTCCGAATATTCGAAGGAGCACTGCTAGCATCTTGGCCGAAAATTCTCGGCTCATCTTATTGCAAATATCAGGCGAAGGCGACTCGAGTGCTCTTTTCGATTTGAGCAAGCATTGTTCGCACTTCAGTTCGCAACTCCTTCAATTTCGTTTTAGAAAGAGCCAATTTCTCATGAGTCGCTTTTTGCAGTTCATCGCAAATTTCCAATAGCCTAACAGCCAACTCGCTGAGTACTTCCATCGAATTTTGAAAAAGAGGGTCGTTTTCGACTCCAGTCTCCTTCAATGATAACATACTAGCTTCCAAACGTCGTCGGGTTTCGCGTGTTTCAGCTAATAGAATTCTCTCCTTCGGTACTCGTTTGAGGTCACTTGTCAAACCGATCTTGGAGCAAAACCAAATTATCCATTTTGATGGGTCCAGTTGCCAAGGTTTTACTCCGTTTCTGTAATCCCATTGAAACTCATGATGGTAGTTATGGTAACCTTCGCCCATGGTGAATATTGCGGCAATCCAACTATCGCGCGCGCTGCATTCGGTCGAGTAGGGACGGGTTCCGATCATGTGGCATAGTGAATTGATGCAAAAGGTGCCATGCTGAACCATCGTGGTTCGGGCTACTCCAGGAATAAGAAAACCTCCGAGCGCACCCACCCATGGGTCCATTGCTCCGGAGTAAAGGGCATATAGGTATCCCAAAATCGTAGGAACTACGAAACCTACCGTGAAGGCAATCCAGTTAATCCAACGATGTTGCCACATGACCAAGCGATCTTTACGAAGGTCTTGTACGTTATTCATCGGTCCTTCGGGCTTCAACTTGAACATCAACCAACCGATGTGCGCCCAGAAAAAACCTTTGCTTATGTCGTATGGATCATCATCTTCGTCGACGTGCTTGTGATGAATCCGGTGTGAAGCGCTCCACCAAAGAGCCGAATTCTCGAAAGTAGCGGCCCCGAATAGCAAAGTAATCAATTTCACAGGCCATTTCGCCTTGAAGGCTTTGTGAGAGAACAGGCGATGGTAGCCTACCGTTATGCTCATAGCCGTCGCTGGATAATAAATCAAGAAAAGCCCAAATAAGAACCAGTCCCATCCAAAATACCACAGGTAGGCAGGAACTGCCGTAATCGTTAAGAAAGCAGTGAGGACAAGAAAAACACTCGTTACCCACACCACGCGTTGAAAAGGAATGTTTAGAAACATAGTTACCAAGTTATGATGTACGTATAGCAAAGCTACGCAACTTAGGCGAACTTAAAAGTCAGAGGCACTCGAAGACATTGGCTCGAATCGACTAATTGAGTTGTAGTCAAATAGCCTGTATTACAAGGCTTCTCCGTGTGCTGAGTAGGGGTTACTTCGTTCTCACTCTTAGGCGTAGGTATTGGCGTGAACCATCGACTACCTTAGCATCGCTTTGCCACACCACTCGCTCCATGCCACCGCCGATATCATTGGTTTCGGATGTGATTTGCGATACTCCCGAAGAGGTCCAAGTACGGAGATCCGTACTTCTTTCTACGATGTACTCGATCCCTTCCTCATTAAAATTGCTTTGGTATTGAACAAAGCTGATGCGTTGCTTACCAGCCTTCGAAGGCAAGCGGCGAGGCATGTTTCGCTTGGTATCTGGCCCAAGTGAGTCTGACCCGAAAGCACGTTCGAGCAGGTTGCTCTTGCCGTCTCCATCCGAGTCGGCTTCATCATCGTCGAACATCGCCTTTGCATCATCAAGGTCCGTGTCACCATCTCCATCCAAGTCCTTGATTTTCCCCAAGTTCTTTCGGGCCAATAGTTTACGGGCAAATTTGTTACGGACGGGGACATATCGATCATCCATCATGCGTTCATCAAAGAACGCATCCTTGCCGGGAGGAAGAATATTCAGGTCCTTGATTACTGGAGCCGCTGCATTGAAGTTCGCATTGCCTCCCGCGGTGGCTTTGAGCTGAATAGCAACAGGTTGCATCTTACCACCAACTTTAGGCGGCGTAGCTCCTTTTTTGAACACAAGACGTTGGTTTGCTCCTGATCCCATGATTTCTACAAAGTTGCTCGCTCCACCTACGATCGCAAGAGAAACAGGTATATTAGTGGCTGTCGTGGGCGATGCCATCGAACTTACCATTCTTCCGATTGGGATGGGCTTGCGCGAGAAGGGTAGGTCGCGTAAGCCACCGCTTTCACCATGTTTGAATACAATCATCTGACCTTGCTTGTTCGTGACGTCGAATGACAGACTTTTTGAAGTCATGGCAAATGAGGAGAAGGTAGCGGAAGGATCCGTAGTCGTAGCTTTCACGACGACCGATCCGGTTGAACTCCCGCAGGTCACCTTGTTGCCACCGGTGATAGTCCCGGGACCGGAAACCACGGTGAACACAACGGGTACGGGCATGATTTTGTTGGTATCCTTGTTGAATACCTTTGTCCGAAGAGGTACCACTTGATTCTTGCCCATATCGCCGATGGGGTCGAATACGAGCCTTAGTCCCTTTTTGACGGCAATGGTTCGAGACACTGCCACCGCGGCCAAGTAATCATTGTTGCCCGCTTGAGTAGCCTCTATCGTTACGTTTCCGAGTCCGGTGCCTGTCAGTGTCGTAGCGGTTAGGCTCGCCTTGTCGCTACCTGCGGTGATCGCAAGCGTTACGGGGAGGTTGGAATCAGAAGTGACCACGAGGTTTATCGACAAACCTTTACCCAATTCACCAGGATCGGCAAAAGTGATGGTCTGCGGATCTTTAGCGGCTACCGTAAAGGTCTTGGTTACGTCTGCTGCAGCGGAGAAGTGAGAATCACCAGCTTGTTTCGCGGTAATTGTAACTGAACCGTCTTTAAGTGCAGTTAATTTGCCGTTTTCAACCTTAATTACTGTAGGATCGGAACTAACGAAAGTCAAAGGGAGTCCCGATGAGGCATAGGCGTCAGGCGTTTTGGTTGCATTTAGAGCAATGCTTCCATCATCAGCAAAGGTTATGGTTTGTGGTCCGCCAAAGGTCGGCGGTTGGTTACGGAAGGCATGATTGGACGGCAGACTCCCCGCTAGACCCCACTTGTGAGCTAAGTATCCTTCAAGGCGGCGAATGTTCCAATCGTCCAAGGCGACGTCGAAGACAATCACTTCGAGGATAGCCCCATCGAAAAAGTCGTTGAGAGCTCCATTTGTACCGCGACCGGCGCCTACCAATACCTCTCGGCTCCCGGAGGAAGGAATATTCAACGTGTTCGATCCATTTGTTGCTGTCCCACTGACTGCGGCGCCATTACGAAAGAAATCTCCATCGGCATGCGTGGTCGGACTACTGCGACGAAACGCTCCCACGGTTTTTGCATTCATGAAGTTACCGCCGAATGCCAACTTGCCGTTGTTGTAGTTAAACGAGCTGTCTTGGGCCAGCCCCATTACTTTACCGGCGGTTCCCGCAGTTGCACCAAAATGAATTAGCTTGGTCGCTGAGTCATTCGCCGACATCGCGGCTACCAGAACCGTGACGGAAGGGCTTCCCTTAATGGTGGCGGGCAAGTTACCTTGCAGGTGAGTCGAACTAGTCGAAGTCAAGGTCGGACCAAATGCCACAAAAGGTTTTGCTATCGCATTGCCCAAGCTAGATAAGTAAACAGGCATTTTGGCAGTATTGCTTTGGGTCAAGTTATTGCCTTTACCCGAACGGTCTCCCCAAAGACTGACCTTTGCGACTCCGCCGACTTGCGTGAAGTCCGATGCCGTTTCGGATTGTCCGTCGGCATTGACGTCGGTTCCATCGAGCCAAGTCAGCAAACCGGCAACGGAGTCGGCGTACATATTGTACTCGTTCACCGATATCGTAAACGTCTTGTCGGTCGCGGCGTCGTACCCTGAACTGGAAGCGCTTGAAGCAGTTATTGTCACTGAACCCGGTCCTACTATGCGAACTTTGCTTCCGCCGCCTACAATTCCGGCTACGTTAATGTCCGAACTCGCATATGTTATGGGCAGTCCCGTGGCTGAACTGCTTACTGCGTCAATGGACTTAGCTCCAGGATCAAAATCGAAGTCCCCGACGTTCATGACTAAATTGAGGAGTGTCGATCCATTGTTGGCGTTGACGATGTTCTGAGTCGACTTTGCGATTGTCATGCTCTTGGGAAGGGAAGCAGCTTGCCATTCATCTGCTCCGATAGTGCCACCGACCTGTGATGCGGTAACCGTTGCGGAACCTGCGCCTGTGATTCTCAACTTATTCGTATCTACAATAGTCACGACTGCGGTATCTGAGCTGGCGTAAGTTATGGGTCCGGTAGAAGTTGCAGAGGCATTTAGAGTGATGTCTGCATCTCCGAAGCGTTTGCCTGACAAATCTTGAGTCCAAGTAATTGTTTGAACCTTTAATGAATCGTCCTGAATCGTAAGCGTCTGGCTTACGTCGGATGCAGCTTCATAAGTCACGTCGCCAGCTTGAGTTGCAGTGATGGATACGGTACCCCCTGCATTCAAAGTCACCACGTTACCTGCAACTGAGGCCATAGTTGAGTTGGAACTGTTGAACGTGATTGGTAGTCCCGAGTCCGAAGTGGCGGTCAAGCTATAGGTCCCGTCACTCAATTTTTTCGAAGGAATGGCTGCAAAGGTGATGGTTTGAGCAACCTTGGTGACTTTGAGTTCTTGTTCCACGAAGGATGCTGGATTGAACTGGTTGTCTCCTGCCTGCGAAGCCCGGAGAGTGGTCGTGCCTTGTCCCTTGATCGTGATCGTCTTGCCCGCAACCGTGGCGACGGCGGTATTCGTACTGATGAAAGCCACGGTCAATCCGGTCGACTGGTTGTTGTCGCTGCGGAGAGACGTCGCATTCAAGTCGAAGTCAGCCGTAAGAACGGTTTTGTCGGGTAACGCGGCGAAGACGATGTGCTGATTCTTCCGAGGCGCATCGGTTATGTTCAAGGTCTGTGTGGTCTCGGCAGGCCACCAGTTGCCGTCGCCGGCCTGTTTTGCCGTGAGTCCGACCAATCCCTTGGCGATCACGGTCACCGTATTGCCCGAGACCGTGGCCAGAGAGGTGTTGTTGCTCTCGAATGTCAAGGGAAGTCCCGAGCTCGATTCGGCCAACAATTGGAAGGGATCGCTCTCGGGCGTCTTATCCCCCAGAGGTTGGAATACCACTTCCTGAGCTCCACCGAAGGTTGGCAGATCGCTCTTGTACTTGTGGTCGGCCGGAAGCAGACCTTGCAGACCCCATTTGTGAGCGAGGTAAGCCTCGATCTTAAGGCGAGCAAGCGAAGGTAATACGCGATTGTAGCCCACTACCTCTGCGATCGAGCCCTTCATGTCGTTGGCGATTTTGTCAAGCGCTGCGATGGCTTGCGCTTCCGTTCCTTGTCCTTGGTCGCCTCCGTTTACGTAGAGGGAGTAGGAGCCTGCATCCGCTTGCCATACTACTACGTTGAAGGAATGGGCGCTGATACCGGAATCGATCATGGCGGAGGAGCTTCCGGTTCGTTTAAGTCCGATCTTGCCACCCGAAGTGGTAGCCTCGAGATCACCGCCGAAAGGCTTGGTCACGGCGGACTGTGCCGAATCCTGCTTGATCACGGCGAAGACCATTTTTACGCCCGAAGTGGAAGGCAGATCCAAGGTGTCGGCGCTATCGAAATCGATGGTTCCTTTGCCATTCAAGCTGTTTAGCTTGTAAATACCCATTTTTGCAGCATCTCCCTGTACGGCGTTTCGGGTGTTTCCGGACAAGTCGTTCCAAGTGAAGAAAGCTGAATTGTCAACGATCACGTCTACGGAGGTGTCTGCGTTTACGTTGTTGCCGTCGAACCAGAACTGCATGCCCGATATGGAATCGGGGAACAGGTTGTAGAAATTGATCGTCAAGGTCTGTTGCACATTGTTGGCTACGTTGTAGATGCTGTCGCCGGCTTGACTGGCGGTAATGGTCACGGTACCTGCGGCCCGAACGCGAATCTTTTGAAATCCGGGGTCGGGCAAGAAGTCGCCATCGTTGTCGGGACCTATGATCTGCGCGATGTTCGTATCAGAGCTGGTATAACTGATCGGCAGGGTAGAGCTTGCCGTGGCGCCTGCATCGAAGTCGAAGTCACCGACCGATTTGTTCGGCATGGGGGTGAAGGTAATGGACTGGTTCTGCTTGGATACCGTGATCGTCTTCTCTACGTCTAGGGCAGGGGCGTAAGCGAGATCACCGGGTTGGTCGGCGGTGACTTTGGTCGTGCCCGTGCCGACGATGCGAATCTTGTTGAAATCGCCGAATCCACCACTATAGATCGCGGTGATTTCCATATTGTCGGTTTCCTGCTTGAGGTCGCCGACGTAGACGCGGACGTCATCAAGAGTTCCCTTGAACTGGGAAACGCCGACTTTACCCAAAATCACGTCCTGCGTGGCGTTTGTCGTCACCGCATTGGTTCCGTTGATGGTAAATCCCGTCTTGTCGACACCGTCGATCCAAATCTTGGTCTCGTTGACCTTGCCTGCATTAGGCAAAGTGACAACCACTTGGTGCCAAGCATCGTCGGTCAAGCCGATGGTGGAGACAAGGGAACCGTTGCCATAGTCCACTTTCAACTTGCCCGAACCATCAAGGGTCAAGGCGAAGGAGCCGCTTCCCGATGCGGAACCGGATGAAAGAATGCCGCGACCGGCGGTATTCGTCTTGAGCCAGAATGAGTAGGTGCGTTTTGCCGCAGCGGTAACGCCCTTGTAGGCGAAAGCTTGGGCGTAGTCGTTGGTCCCGTCGAAGTACAAGCCGTTGCGGAATTTGCCGACTTGCCAAACAGGCCCGCCGACGAGGAGCAACGGATGACTGTTGCCCGAGTTGTCCGAACCGGTTGTGCCGGTCGTCTCGTCCAGACGCCACCATGCATCGAGGTGATAATCCCGAGTGACCACCAGAGAGGCGATCGTTTCGGTCTCGATGTCGTAGGTGACGGGAAGATTGGAACTGGAAGTCGCGGTCAACGCCACCGTGTCGCCGAAGGATACATTTGATAGGTCCTGCGACCAAGTGATGGTCTGAGCGGTACGGGCATCGATGATGAAGTCGCCGTCGACGTACTTGAATACGTAATTTTCCGCAGCTGCCGCGCTGGGTACGATCGTATAGGTTCCCGCAACGTTCGAGTTGTCGGCGATCGTCGCCCCGCTGCCGTCCTTTGGTGTAAGGGTGGGGGCGGTAGTGATCACGGAGGCGGTGTCGCCGCCCACGAAACCTGTTGCCACGTAGGTCAAGGCAGGGTTGGCCTCGTTCACCTTGCGGGTCTTGTCGTCCGCGGTGATGGTGATCTCCGGTTTTGCGATGATCAACGGACGAGATACCGGGGCACCCGATGCCACGTCGCCATCGGCGGCGCCGAAGGCAATTACGTCGACTTGGCCCGCCTTGTTGAAGGCGAGCTTGTTGCCGTCGTAGTAGGTTACCCAATCTCCGTTGCCGTCGCCGTAAATTGCGGCGACGTCGGCGGGGGCGAGAACGGTGTCGTAGAGACGAACGTCGTCGAGAACTCCCTTGTATTTGTCGTTGGTGTTCTGGTTGAGGGGAACACCGAAACGAAGTGGCGTGTCGCCTTCCAAGGAGCTACGACCGTTACTTAGTCTTTGCGAGGCCACTTGGATGCCGTTTGCATAAACCTTGGCGTAACGAGTACCGGAGTCATAGGTCCCCACCATGTGCGTCCATACTCCTTGCGAGTACTTGGCCACCGGAGAAGTCACCTCGGAGGTCTTGTTCTTACTACCTGCTCGCATCCGTAATTCACCTGAACTTGTAACACGGAAAGCCCAACCCTTGCCGCTTCCTCCGTTTGGAACCTTGCTGATGATCTGGTCCCAAACCATTTGGGTGGGTTTCACCCAGAAGGAAACGGTGATGTTCTTGAGTTCGCCTACGCTTTTGTCCACTTCCACGAAATCGTTCGAACCGTCGAAATCCAGACCCTTGCCGAACTTGGCGTCCACCCAGTCGGCGTCCACCATGTTGTTGAGCGTGCCGTCCAGTCCGAAGTCGTTCTTTGCCGTGGTGCCCGATCCCGTGTCGAAGCGGAAGTGGGCGATCAAACCGGAGTCGACCGAAGGTACCGTGACGGGGTTGCCCGAAATGGATGCGATGGTGGAGTTGCTGCTGCGGAACACCGGAGAACGTCCTGCCGCCGTGCTGGTGGCGACTAGGGTCATGTTGGCGTCGCCGTAAGTCTTGTTGGCGAAGTCCGGCGTGAAGGTGATGGTCTGGGTACCTCGGTGAATGCGGAAGAGGTATACCTTTTGGTTGAAACCGGAATCATTTAGAACTTTTATCGTGGCGCTGAAGTCTCCGGTTTTGCTCGGGGTACCCGTGATCTTGCCGGCGGCATCCATGGTCAATCCGTCGGGCAGTGCTCCTGCAGTCACCGAGAAAGTCTCGGGACCGCGTACGGCTTGCACCTGATATTCGAAGGCGTTCGCGAAGTACCCCTCGATCTTGTTGAGGATGGCGCCACTCATTACCGATACCTCGTTTTCAGTGATGGCGCGATTATAGAAGCGGATGTCATCCAGATAAGTATTGGACTGGTTGCCGATGTTGATGGCGTTTCCGGCGTTTCCGGAGTTGTCGCGAGCGCCGAACACCAGTTGAGAGCCGGTGGCGTTGATGTTGCCGGAGCGCGTTTGCTCGTGGAAGAGGACGCCGTCGAGATAAAGGCGTTGCTTGCCGCCGTCGTGACCGTGAACAGCCACCAAGTGGTGCCATTCGTTGTCGGTGATGGCCGGATCGGTAGCCGTTTTCCTGAAGTTGCCGTCTCCGCCTCCCGGTCCGTGAGTCGTGAAGGTAATCTCGTTGGCAACTCTTTTTCGGAGCTGCCAGCCTTGTCCGCTTTCGCCGCGTTTGGAGATCCATGGTTCCCAGTTGCCATCGGGGTCTTCCTTGACCCATGCGCTGATGCTGAATTTGGTTCCGCCGCCGAAAACGGTCTGTCCTTGGCCGTCGTCCACGTTTACGTACTTGTTGCCGTTCAGGTTTATGGCCTTGCCGGTGCCCGAGTTCGTTTCGGTTACGTATGCGGCTCCGTTGGTGGCGCCGTGATAGTCGTTGCCGGAGGTATCGTTGAGGTTTCCGTCGTCGAAGAGCCACTCGCCGAGGAGACCGTCGCGAGAAGGTTCGTCGAAACCTTCGACACCCTTGACCATCGAAAGGATGGGGCTGTTGTCGAAGCTAGGAGCGATTTCCTTGTATGGATGAGTACTCAAGAGATTGTCCGTGGCTCCCCACTTGTGGGCAAGGTATCCCTGCACCATTTTCGTCTCTAAGGTGGTTAGCGCTCGGTCGAAGATGAGAACCTCGGCCACATCGCCTGCGAAGTACTCGGAGGCGGAAGCATCCTCGCGACCGATCTTTACGTTGATGATCTTGTTCTCGGCCGCCGAGTAGGTGTCGATTCTAGGCTCGAAGGCTTCCGCCACACCGGAAAGAAGGTCGAACTCCGAGGTACCGAGAATCCTGGTGGCGGCTCCGCCGTCCTGATTCTCGTCGCGCTTGGAGACTACGAAAGTGCTCACGCCTCCCAAGGAGTCGCGGACCGCGGCGTCGAGGAAGAGATT
>Ga0315321_10000534_pt1 | contig 28208 bp, 17 predicted proteins | sample M180m21515metaG_FD_203464 | JGI IMG/M metagenome (GOLD analysis project Ga0315321, IMG submission 203464) | Ammonia-oxidizing marine archaeal communities from Monterey Bay, California, United States - M1 80m 21515 | ecosystem: Environmental > Aquatic > Marine > Intertidal zone | place: USA...
AATATGCAGGTATGCTGGTCATCAAAGCGTATCATAATGGACGCGGGGAAGGGCACCGCAACATCTGCCTGATTCCCGACTCAGCGCATGGCACCAACCCAGCCTCGGCGGTCATGGCGGGGCTGAAAGTGGCGCTGGTCAAATGCGATGAGCACGGCAACGTCGACCTTGATGACCTGCGGGATAAAGCCGAGAAACACTCGGATAATCTCGCTGCTATCATGGTGACCTACCCGAGCACGCACGGTGTCTTTGAGGCGGGTATCGTTGAGCTCTGCCAGATCGTTCACGACCACGGTGGTCAGGTCTATCTCGATGGCGCCAACATGAACGCCCAGGTCGGCCTATGTCGCCCAGGCGACTACGGCGCTGACGTGATGCACCTGAATCTGCACAAGACCTTTGCGATCCCTCATGGCGGCGGTGGTCCGGGCATCGGTCCGATCGCAGTCGGTGCTCATCTCGCGCCGCACCTGCCCGGTCATCCGCTCGAGTCCGATATCACCAACAGCACCAGCGTCGGCCCGATCAGCGCAGCACCTTGGGGTAGCGCCGGCGTTTTGCCGATCTCGTGGATGTATCTGCGGATGCTTGGCGCCGAGGGCCTTAAGCGCTCAAGCCAAGTGGCGATCCTCAACGCCAACTACTTAGCCTACGCGCTGCGCGAGGACTACGACCTACTCTATACGGGCGAGCGCGGTTACGTGGCGCACGAGTTCATCCTGGATATCCGATCGATTAAGAAGAGCTGTGGCGTGGACGTGGTCGACGTCTCGAAACGACTCATGGATTATGGATTTCATAGTCCGACGATGAGCTTCCCGGTTGCCGGAACGCTGATGGTCGAGCCGACGGAGAGCGAACCCAAGGCCGAGCTCGATCGCCTGATCGAGGCGATGAAGGGGATTCGAGCAGAGATCGCAGCGGTCGAAGCAGGGTCGGTCGCTGCCGAGGATTCCGTCTTGCGCGGAGCGCCGCACAGCGCTCAGGTCGTATGCGGTGACTGGGGACGGTCTTATACTCGAGACCAGGCGGCGTTTCCGACGCAGGCGACGCGGCAAGGCAAGTTCTGGCCGACGGTATCCCGCATCGACGAAGCCTACGGCGATCGAAACCTGATCTGCACCTGCCCGCCGCTGTCGGCCTACGGTGAATCGATCGAGGACGCTTAGACCGCGCTAAGCCCGCGCCGCTCGACGATGCCTTCGACGAGCGATCACAACCACCGGAACGAGCCACCAAAGAGCGTTCGTTGTGGTATCAGCGCACGAACACCCCTGACTAGGAGCAGGTTCAACCGAGCCAGCATCAATCATTGGGCCAGCGTCAGCCTCAGAAGTCCCCGCATCGGTCAGCCCAGCGTCGCTCATCGATGCGTCGGGCGATGACGCATCGACGCCTGCATCTGGTGCAGGACCGCCGTCAGGGACAACACATAAACTCGGATAGACCGCGCAGTCGATGCAGACCCCTTCATGGGTACAGGTCATAGACGTCGGACACTCGGTATCCTCCGCGCAGGTCGGAGCGCACAGGTCGGGCTCTATAAGACATCGACCATGATCACCGCAGCGCGACTCATCGTCGGCGCACGCGAACGCAACACAGACACCAAAGGTCTCCTCGGCGGCTTGGTAACATTGGGTTGAGCGATCCCCAGCGAAGGCATGACACTGCAACCGGTTGCGGCACTCATCATACAGATCGACTGCGAGCTCTTCGCGCTCGAGCTTAAACCGTTGCCCTTGATCATCAACCATCACCAAGACCGACTCGTCGCGCGTCTCATCCCAGCTTAATTCCAAGGCTCGAAAAGCGGTTTGGTTTTGAGCAGCTTCAGCCCGGTAAGCGAGATCCTCAAACCGAACATTGATGGCGTTCGTGAGGTCCTCGCTGGTCAAGGCGCCGACCACCTGACCTCCGGGAAGTAGCGTTAGGGCGACCTGCTCTGATTGAGGTCCTCGCCCCTCATAGACGCCGGCGAATGGAGAATACATCCCCGCATCGAGCTGATTGAACGCACCACCAAACCCTTCGGGGACGCCAAGCGGCTCCTCCTGGTCCATAGTGAGCGTGATCGTCCCCCAGGGCGTGTCCACATCGATCACACCGGTTGGGTTGTCATACTTAACCACCGTAAAACTCTCGCCAGCTGGCGTTGTGCTGCCAAATGCCCACAGCGCATGGCGACCATGGCTTCGCTCAACGTAGATGATATTAACCAAGTTAAGGCTTCCGTCTTCAAGAGTGCGAAAGACGCCACCGACACCGAGTCGGCGATACGGATTAGCTCGGCTGCGAACCGACACGACACCGTCAAGACTGACTCGGTTGTTTCGAGTCAGGTCCGATGCGCCCATTCCGGATAAAGCGCTGTTCAATCGATACAAGCCGACCGGAAGCGACTCCGGCAGCGCCGCCTGCAAAGGCTCAACTCGACGTTGGCGTGATTGCCAGTAGCGAGGGAGCGTTTGACGAAGCAATTCGGTGGCTTCATCACCGCGCAAACCTGGCGCATGAACCTCAACGACTAGGTCACCTTGTTCGGCCGTGACTCGGCGAGGGCCGGGGTTGCTTATCCGCACCTCTAGATCGACCGTTTCGCCGCGCTGGATATCGAGCGTACCGGTCACGACCGTTTGTTCCACCGCCAGATCAGGCTGAGTAAAAGGACTGTGCAACATCTGAGGCTGAGCTTCATCGAGCCAGCGCCAAAGCGTGGGCGCTGAGGTGTAGGTGTGATGACTCGCAAGCAGCCAAAGCCTGCCTTGATCTTCAACCAGGACCGCGCCGCCAGAGTCCCAACGGTTCACCTTACAGGCAGGTTCCGGACGGGTACCAAACCCAGGATATGAGAGCTGGTTTAGGTTAATCCTCGTGAGGCTGTTTTGAGCGCACACCAGTAGCTGGTTCCGTGGGCCTTCCGCCTGCCCCGGGCCCTCTTGCCCCCACCCCGCTGAGATGTAGGGTGCGCCCTCGAGCCCTAAAAATCCCATCTGCATGACCGGCAAAGGCGTAATGTGCGTGACCGGCTCAACGAGGTACGCCAGCGCGAGGTCACCGGGCCCGTGAACGATCCGATCCACCAAGGCGTGATGATAAGAAAATGCGCCCTGTTCACGGCTGCCTAAACCACCATCGATTCGTCGCCTAAAGCGAACCGCATAGGTCCCCGACGGGGCGTCATCGCCCTCAGCGATATGCTTCGCGGTCACCACCAAGTTAGCGCGGATCAGCGTGGCGCCACCAAACCAGTTGTGCTCGTGGACCGGGTTGTTGCCCAAGCCCAGCCACGACGCACGTGACCACGCTCCCACTGCGTCGATTCGGCGGTCATCTTCCGCTGGAGGTTGCCCCCCAACGATCGCTAAAGCCGGCGACGCCGACAACATGAGGCAGATACAAAGGGTGCGCATCATAAGCCCCATCACGTCGAGCTACTGGATCCGCCTCTAGGGCGAATAGGGGTTACCAAACCGCATCCGCGACTGAACCGTCGTCAAGGCACGGATCAACTGGCTGGTCTTCCGCAGCTCCAGCGTCACGGTGTCGCGCGTGAAGTCCCCCTGAGGCTCCTGGCAATCCGGACCTTCACAGAACGTTGAATAGGTCTCCATATCCGCCGCACGTTGCAAGAGGGTCTGACCACCATAAGGCTGATCGACATAACCCATTCGGGCTGCGTACACGGTACCGCTCACCGGATCACGCCAGGTGATCTTATCTTCAGGCGCAAGCTCGGGAGCCCCTGCGTTCCCCTCAATCCAGATCTGGCTTTCTTCGTTAAAGCGCTGATTGTAGGTGCCTTGGAATCGAGCCATGCCCAAAACCTGCCAGTACAACTGCACGGTGAACGTTGCGTACGGATTGATCGGCTCAGAGTGGGTAGCGCTCAAATCGCCGGTGTAGTTCGGCCACGTCAGCTCGCCGTCCTGATTGTAGGGGGCAACCGCAGACCAGTCCTGACCCATAATCGCATTGTTCAGTTTGTGGATCTGATCACTAAAGGTTGAATAGTAACCGATCTGCCACTCGCGCAGGTCCTCGGGCGTCGCGCGCCCTACGTAGTTGGTCTCTGAGTCACTTAGGGCGTACATCGCCATGACCTTATCAAGATAGAACCCAACATGGTGCAGGCAGTTGTACCAGAAGTATCCACAGTTTCTCTCGTTGTTGCTCCCACGAGACCAAGCCGTTGAGTAATAACGAGCGTTCGCAGGGCTCAGATCGAGCGACGCACCTGACGTATAGGGCCAATCCTTGAGCAAGACGCTGCCGTCATAGCCCGTTTCGGGACCATAATCAGTGATGTCCGGCATCAGAACCGTCTGGACGAGATGGTTAAAGCCCGCCTGAATGCCCCACGTTTGTGTACCCCAACCGTTCTTAGCGTCGGTGTAGAACAAGCGCAGTTGATCCGCGTCGTAGTACATCGGCAGGAACCCGCGATACAGACCGTAGACATCGTGCCATTGCTTGATGCGGTCATAGGTGCGCCGGTAATACCTGGGCACATAGTTCCACCAGTAGTAGCTTGAGCTGATCTTTCCGCGCGGGAAGTTTCGGGTGATGTACCAGGTGTCGATCTTGTCGAGGATGTTCTTAAGTCGCTCAGCCGGATCCGCGCCGGTGTCTCGCGTCAAACATGAATCACCCAGATCGCTGCGACCGTGTGAGCAATAAATATAAGGGATGCGCAACTTACCCGCGTTGGGTCCACGCAGAGCGCGGCTGTAATTCGTGTTGCGTCGAGCGGCTTCCGTTTCAGGCACAAAGTCCGCTGCGTCAGTCCAGACGCGATTGTCCGGGCGATACATCTTATCACCCATCTCATCCCAGAAGTTCGTGTAGTGATAAAAGGTCGGGCCTTCGTTCGCCCAGCCCATGATCTCGCCTTGGTCCTGCCACCAGTCCAAGAGCGTACTTGGCTCGACATCGCCATGGTCTTCGTAGACCTCAACCATGTTGCCATAGCCCCAATAAACGGCCGCTTTATCGTAGCTACCTAAGCCGGTGCCATCGATCGTGTAGGTCCCGGCATAATCCATCACCGAAGTGTACGCATAGTTGTACAGATTGTTGTTGATCTCGTAATCGGTGATCTCATCGGCGTTGGTCCCGACGCGAGGACCAACGGTGCCATCCTGACTACGAATCTGCCAGTACTCTGGGAAGTAGTTCAGCGCATCATCAGAGGCACCAAAGTTGTGCATCAGGCCGATGGAGTGACCGACTTCGTGAGCGAGAACAGCCGTGTAAATCCGGGTCCGAACGGCGTCGTAGATCTCAAAGGTTGTCATGTTGGAATCGGCGTACTCACGAGCCAATCCCATCAGCGCATCGTCAGCCATACCGCGCGTGTACATGTTGCGACTAGCAGCCCAGTCCTCGAACATCTCCTGACGCTGGCTGAGTTCAGCGTTAAAACCGTCACGTAGAATGGAGGCGCGGTCCAAAGCGGTGTCATCCAGCTCGTCTTCGGGACCGTATCCCATTCCCAGGAAGTTATCCGGCTGAACCAGCATGCCCTCAACGGGGGTTCCGATCAGCGAGTTGAGTCGGGCTTGCGCTGCGCCGTTCTTGCGGCGGATTAAGCCGGCGTCTTCAAACTGGGGCATTTGGTCCGAGAGCCAGGCCTTAAATCCACGGCGGCGTTGATCTTCTTCATCTTCTTCGGTCGGCGGGCGACGCCGGGCGTCGAGGGCGCGTGCCTCAGGCGAGTTGACCATCTTGTCGACCATGTAGTCCGCTTCATCCAGGCCCGGCCGAGAGCCGAAGCGAGAGCGGCGGTTGTCGTGAAAGCGCTCCACCCAATCCTGAAGGTTGGTCCCGTTGATATACGAGTCGGCGTCACGGCTACCGTTGAGCAGCTCGATCATCTCGGTGGTGTCCCAAGCTGCCGTGTCGTTGTGATGATAAACGTACGCCATCCCCGAGATGATTTCGCCGGTCTCGGGATCGGTATTCGAAGGTCCAAGACCCAACAAACCGTAGGTCATATAGTCCGGTAAATAAGCCATAAAGCTGTGGCGAATATCGCCGAGCCTTGCGTTGTAGCCCTCGCCGCCGCACTCGATCGGGTCGCCGGCCTGCGTGGGGTTGTGGGGGCAAAGCACAAACATGCGACCACCCGCGGGCAAGGACGCGCCGAGCTCAGTGACCATCCCGCTAAAGACGGTGTTCCACTGATCGGCTACCGACCGAGCGGCGGCGTTGATGACCGGATCGGTCGCCTCATCGGGCCAGTCCGGGTTGACGTGATAGACCAGCGGCTTGCCCGTGCGCTGCGCCAGCGGCATCGGATCACCGGTCGCATCATCAATGGTCTTTTCCCAAATGTTGTGGCGGTTGATCAGCTGCTCTTTGTTTTGGTGACGAATACCTTCTTGGCGATGATACACCAGCCGCTCGGTCTCAAAGTAACCAAAGAGCTCGCTCTCGGTCCCTTTGTACGAGCGAGGCTCATACTGGCTGCCCGGCTTGATGCGCAGGAAGCTGTTGCGCAAGGTGTACTCGCCCGGTCCACATTCCTGAAACTGATGATCGTAAAACCAGCACAACGGAATCTTACCGTAGCTCGGGTGATCGATCGTTCCGGCTGCAGCAAAGAGCCTGGTGGTCACATCAAAGTAATCTAGAGAGTCGTCTTTCATGACAAAGTTCGGGGCGTCGGGGTGACTGGGGTCTTGGACGTAATAGTTGACCGGCTCGGTGCGCTGAACGTCAAAGCCGTCGTCAGCCATCACCACCAAGTTCTTTGACCAATCGACGCGCATGTACTCGCGCTCGCTCCAAGGACGATCGATGGCGTTCTCGCTCAAGATGTTGAGCTTCTCGCCGGTCGCCGAGTTGTAGGGCTGCGCAATATCAAAGTGCTTCACCACTCGAAACGCACCGACCACTTCGCCTTCATAGTCACGCGCCTCCTGAGCGCGCCGGACCAAGTTGTCGCCATCTTTGAGGAACTCGGTCATCCGGCGAATGTACACCACGCCTTCTTGAACATCGAAGCGGATCTTCTTGAGCGTCCAGCTGCCGTCGCCGACGAAGGTGAAGCCGTCGGCTGCAGGCACATCGACAATGGTTCGGCCGTAGTACCAAAGACCGTCTAGATCGACTTTCTTGATGTAGTTTGGCTGGACTCTGTTGATGGGCTCTTGCTCTTGGGCACAAGAAACAACTGTCATCATGGCAGTGGCGAGAAGGAGATGGCGTTTCATGATCGCTCCGATCAAAACCGTGCGGTGAGGTCTAAATAAAGGTTCGAATATCGGTTGACGAAGGGCGTGCGATAACGCCCATCCGCGCCGAGTTGTGGGTGCGCATTTTGTAAGCCCAAAGCAACACCCAGTCGTTTGATGGGGGCAGCAGATAGGCGGACATCCGAGATCAAGATGGAGCGCACAGACGTACCGCTCGGGCCGTCGTAAGAGATGCGCTCATCCGTTAAACTCTCCGAATAAGTTCCGAGCCACGATCCTCCGAGACGAACGCGAGCGCTGAGCTTGTAAGGAAGCTTGACGCTCGCAGTCAGGACCGAGGTTAGTGCCCCGTAAGCGTTCGCCGATCCGCTGTGCAGGACGAGCTCTTCGGCGCAGCTCGCTGCGAAGCTCGCTACCGAGGCGCCGCCCGAGCAGCTAGAGTACAGACTTTGAGATGAGCTACCATGGGTCGCCCCATGACCATAACCGGTGGCTGACAAACCCAGGCTGAGTGCGGCGCCCTTAAGCACTTTAAAGGAACGCTTTAGACCCAAGCCGACGGTCATCGCGCCGTAGCGAGTTTTGGCACGACTCGCCTCAGAGAGGCCCGCCCGAAGCGTTGCGCTTGCCGACAACGACAAGCCTGTCGGTGCATGGTCGAACAAGGCGCCGCGAGCGAGCGTCAGGGTCGGGTCGCCGTAGCTAAAACTGCTGGGCTCCGCATCGCGCTGCGTGTATTCGCCTTCCCAGTCCCAGTTCGCCGATAGGCTGAGCTTCGCGGGCAGCGCATAGACAGGCGAGAAGCTAAGGATCGCAGCGGCGTAAGGATTCCACGTCGGGTCTGCGCCTGGGTTCAAGCCGTTGGCGTTGGTGGCATGGCGAAGCGTCACTGAGCTGCCTGCGAACTTAGACCCGTCGGCTTGTGCTGGCATCGCCAACAATAATCCCACGATCATCAAGAGCTTAGACAAACTCGGCTTTCTCCGCTTGGCGACGTGCCTCTAGCACAACCTAACGATCATCGCATGCTTGGACTGCTCGATCACAACCAAAGCTCAACACCAACGAAGCCGGCGGCGAGAAAACTCGCTCGTTATTCCGATGCGCAATGCTCGGAATAGATGTCGGCGTTCATCAACTCACTGAGTTGATCCGGTACCGTCAGTCGGATTTTGACCATCCAGCCTTCGCCATAAGGATCATCGTTGATGACCTCAGGGCTGTCATCAAGCTCCTCGTTGATCTCAACAATCTCGCCCGACACAGGGGCATAGAGTTGGCTCACTGACTTGTTGGATTCGATCTCGCCAAAGTCATCACCTTTCTCATACTCGGTACCCACCTCGGGGAGCTCGACATAGGTGATGTCCCCAAGCTGAGTTTGAGCATGATCGGTAATACCAACGGTCACCACGCCGCCTTTCTCCAAGGCCCATTCGTGATCACTACTGTACAGGAGTTCCTCTGGGATTTTGCTCATCTCGAAAGCTCCTAATCAACGCTTATAAAAAGGTGTTTTGACGACCACTGCCTGGTGCACTCTGCCGCGAATATCAACCCCTAGTTCGGTATCGACCTTCGCATACTCGGTAGGCACCAACGCGACGGCGATACTCTTCTTGAGGCTGGGTGAAAAGGCACCGGAGGTTACTCTGCCGATGTTCTCGCCCTCAGCGTTGACAATCGGCGAGCCCGAGCGGGCCACGCGGCGCCCCTCAAGAATCAGCCCTGCTAGCTTTCGCTGCGGCTTATCTTGCCGGGTTTGGCGCACGGTATCGACGCCGATAAAATCTTTGATCTTGTCTTTGCAGATCCAGCCCAGTCCGGCTTCGATGGGGTTAATGTCCTCATCGATATCGTTTCCGTACAAGGCATATTTCATCTCAAGCCGGAGGCTGTCTCGAGCGCCTAAACCGCATGGCGTCACGCCGGCATCGATTAGGGCGCGCCAGATGGCCACGGCATGGTCGGCAGGGATATACAGCTCAAATCCGTCTTCGCCCGTGTACCCCGTGCGAGCCGCGATCACACCATCGACACCAGCCACTGAGCAGCTGCTCATCGCAAAGGGTTCTAAGCCAGCCAAGTCAGCAGGCGATAACCCATCAACCAAGTCGACCGCTAAAGGCCCCTGCACAGCGATCTGAGCAAAATCATCACAGGCGTCGACGACTTGTGTCTCGGAGCCGACATGATCACGAATCCAAGCGATATCACGCTCGGCATTCGATGCGTTCAAACAGATAAGAAACTCATCTTCTGCGAATCGATACACGATCAGGTCATCAAGGAACCCGCCAGACTCATTGAGCAGTCCCGCATAGCACGCCTTGCCATCAACAAGCGACGCGACCGAGTTGGTGACCAAGCGCTCAAGGTCCACTAAAGCTCCAGGACCGCGCAGCCAGACCTCGCCCATGTGGCTCACATCAAACATGCCGACACGGGTCCGGACCGCCTCATGTTCAGCGTTCGCGCCGGTGTATTGCACCGGCATATCCCACCCACCAAAGTCGACCATTCGCGCGTCTAACGCCACGTGTTCGGCATGAAGAGGTGTTGTACGTTGCTCGCTCATAGGAACTTGCTCCAATCGATGCGCTGCGTTGAGACGCGCTCAGGCATGACTTGTCAAGCGCCGTTAGGCGCGCCTCAAGATCCAACGGATTAGACGATGAAAGCTGCGCGTCGGCAGAACCCACGCAAAGAAGCGCTGCGCTTTGGCTAATGCTGGCGTCGCGTGAAAGAAACCCCGCCGCCGACCCTCGGCAACGGCCAGGACAAACCGTGCGAACTGTTCCGGGTCGGCCATGGGCTGCTCCGTCGCCACGCGCCGGATCTTTTTCCCGAGCCGTTTGTAGTGGTTCTCGATTGGCTCGGGAAGACCGGTCTCCATCTCTAAGTACTTGTCCCCACGCGGCACCGCAGTGCCCCAAATCGAGGTGCGATAACTGCCCGGACGGATCACATGAACCGTCAAGCCGAGAGGACCCATCTCCATGGACAACGACTCCGCCATCGCCTCTAGGGCTCGTTTTGAGGCGGCATAAAGCCCCAACAAAGCGGTCGGCATCTGAGTGGAGATCGAAGAGATGAAGATGCTCATGCCCTTCGCCGCAATCAAAGGCGCAATCAGGCGGCTATTAAAATCGATTTGACCGATGGTGTTGATCTCAAACTGAGCTCTAAAATCGGCTCGGTCGGCGCCGACCATCGGAGCGGGATAAGCGGTGCCCGCATTGTGAACAACGCAATCAAGCGAACCGCCTGACCATTCAGCGATCTCTTGTGCGCAAGCTGCACATGAGGCTTCATCGACCAGATCCAAGATACCAACGGTGCCGCCTGCTTGGCGCAAGGTCTCACCATCCGAGACGCGTCGAACGGTGCCAAACACTGCCCAGCCGCGACGGAGCGCCTCTTGAGCGATCACCAGACCAAAACCTGACGAACACCCGGTCACGACCATACGGCGGATAGCGACCTGATCAGCCATCAGCGATCACACAAAGCACGCAATAAGGCTTCGACCTGGCGCGTCACGACACCGACAGACGGAATCCGCACCTCTTCGTCAGGGCTGTGCGCGTTGTTGATGTCGGGGCCAAAGCTGATCATATCGCATTCGGGCAAAATACGCTTGAGCAAGCCACACTCAAGCCCAGCGTGAATCGCAGTCACCTCGGGGTCCGCGCCTGCGAGGTCGCTAAAGACCTGACGGGTGATCGCCAACATCGGCGAACCCATATCCGGTTGCCACCCCGGATACGGCGCTTGCTGACGCGCCACAAAGCCGTGGGCGTGAGCGAGCGCAGCGATCTGGTCTGGGATTAACGACAAGGCAGCCGCATTCGAGGAGCGGGTGCACAGGATCACAGAGAACTCGTGCTCGTCCATGTCCAAGACGCCAAGGTTGCAGCTGCTCTCAACCAAGCCCGGAATGGTCGAGCTCATGGTGATGACCCCGTTTGGGGCTGTGTAGAGTAAACCTAATAAACGCCTGGCGTCGGCGTCTTCGATCACCGCTGACTGGTCGGTTCCATCGACCTCGAACTCAAGACTCCAGTCGGCTTCAGAGTCGACATGGAGCATCTTGAGTTCACCGAGATAATTGGTGAGCAGCCCAGGGATACGGGCAGCCATTTCGCCTCGAACTCGCACGCGCGCCGTCGCCTCACGCGGGATGGCGTTGCGCTTTGAGCCACCGTGGAAATCGATCAGCTTCCAGCTCGCTCCGTCGCGCTCTAAACGCAGCAAAGCTCGACTCAATAATCGAATCGCGTTGCCTCGGTTGAGGTGGATATCCAAGCCGGAGTGTCCGCCTTTAAGTCCGCGCAGGCGGACCTCAATGGTCACGTCACCGCTTTGAGCGGGCTCACGGCGGAGCGCGCCGGTCACCAGGCTGTCGGCGCCGCCGGCGCAGCCCACGTACAAAACACCCTCTTCCTCAGCGTCGAGGTTGATCAAGCGGCGACCTGAAAGGTACTGATTTTCGAGCTCTCGAGCGCCGCTCATCCCCGTCTCTTCGTCGATGGTAAACAGCAGCTCAAGCGGCGGGTGATCAGCAAATAACCCCTCGCCCGCGCCCAAAGCAATCGCAACACCGATGCCGTTGTCGGCGCCCAAGGTGGTGCCGCTCGCGAGCAGTCGGTCTCCGACGACGCGCAGCGCAATCGGGTCCGTCTCAAAGCAATGATCCGAATCTGAATTCTTCTCGGTCACCATATCGAGATGACCCTGAATAATGACGGTCTGCGCCTCAACACCGGCCCCGCGGCCAGGGACATGGACCACGAGGTTCCCGATGCCATCTCGGTAACATTTGAACCCATGATCCTCGGACCAACCGATGATGTAGGTGCGCACATCTTCTTCTTGTCCGCTCGGCCTAGGTCTGGCGGCTAACTCACCGAAATGACGCCAAACGATGCTAGGCTCATAAGCCGATAAGACGGATCGGTTGTGTTCGATAATCTGTTCGTTATCCATGGCGGTCCTTCCCTGGCAGGGCACGTTAGCCTGCCTGATGACGTGTGCGAGCGGTTGCAACCTGGCTCGTCTCCAACTACTGCCTATCCATCGGAGAGTAGTCTGTGAACGAGCGCGCCAACCGCCTAGTCTGGATTGACTTGGAAATGACAGGCCTAGATCCGTCGATCAATGTGATTATCGAGATTGCTACCCTCGTGACCGACGGTGATCTCAATATTCTGGCTGAAGGGCCGGACCTTGTGGTCCATCAGTCCGAAGCAGAACTCGACAAAATGGACGCATGGTGCGTCAAGCAGCACGGCGCATCCGGCCTGACCGAGCGGGTTCGACAAAGCCAAGTCAGTCAAGCTCAAGCCGAGCGTGAAACGATCGAGTTCCTAAAGGAATGGGTCGACCCCGGAAGTGCGCCGCTTGCAGGGAACTCCATCGGACAAGACCGCCGATTCATCAGGCAGTATATGACGGACCTCGATGAGTTTCTTCATTACCGACAAGTGGACGTGACCAGCTTTAAAGAGATGGCTCGCCGTTGGTATCCAGAGCTCACAGCCTGGCAAAAGCCGGACGGTCATCGGGCGATGGAGGACATTCGCGCCTCGGTCGCCGAGCTCGCCTATTATCGAGATAAGATCTTTCGCTAGCCGGTTGACTCAGTGTGCGCTGTGCGGCGCGCTGAGCCCTTGATTTCTAGTCGGCTGAATCGCTCCAGACGGGCTTAACCCGCCACCCACCGCGACAAGTGGTGGAAAACCTCAGCGCATGAGGTTAGGGGCGGGCGCTGTCCACGGAGAATTCGCATGCGCCCAATCCTGATTTCGATGATTTTGGTCTTAAGTTCGACCGCCTCTGGCGACGAGCGCACCGAAGCACGCGTCGGTCCCAACACCCAAGCCACACCTGACCTTGCGGCCGCAACCGCAGATCAAGCGGCTGCTAAACCGAAGGGGCAGGCACAGACAGGCTGGATTTTTCCAGGGTCATGGTCAGGCGCCTACGAGGCGGATTCGGGCGTCAAAGTGGGTCCCGACACGACGCGCTTTCACGATGCGCTCCGGCAACGTTTCATCGCCGGCGCAGCCTACACCGGGCGTTTGCTCAAGGCGAACCTTAGCTTATCGATCTACGCCTACGATGGTGTATCGAGCGTTGATGCGGATCAAAGCTTCACCCGGCCGATCGATCTAAATCAGGCTTTTATCGAGTACCGCTCACCGGTCGGCTTGTGGCGAGCAGGGGTGACCCAATCGCGCTGGGGCTTAGGTCTCGTTGCGGGTGGGCGCTCTGCCTATTCATCGCTGACGCACGACTTTCACTTTGCGACCCCATCAGACATGCCCGCAGGGCTAACCTATGGGCTCAAGCTCGGTGCCTGGACGCTCGGCCTGAGCGGCGCTTTTGTGCTGCGTGATGAAAACGCTGACCTGCTTGAGGGGGATCGGGCGCAACAAGGTGTGGTTGTGCTTCGCTATCAACCCAGCACAGCCAACTGGTTAGGGGTCTACAGCGCGTACCGGCGTCAACGAGACGCTGACGACAGCACGCTGACCGCTCTGCTTGTCGATCTAGCCGGTGCCACCGAGCTACCGATCGGTGCCTCCGACCGTTTACGGCTCGCCTTCGAAGCCGCCTATCTTCAAGGCGACACCGACCGCTCACTCAGTGAGGCTGCTTTTGCAGCGGATCAAGACCTGATGACGCTTCAAGCCTTTGGCGGCGCTGCCGTCGCAGGCTTTGAAACGATGAACCGACGCTTAGCGATCGAATTAGAAGCCGGCTACGCCAGCGCCGATCGAAACGCTGAGGACAGCCAGCTGACTCGATTTACCTTCGACGACAATTATGGCGTGGGCATGATCTTAGTGCGCGGCTTGCTCAGGCACAGTCACGAGCTCGCGGTCGAGCGATCGTCAGACCCGAACCGAGTAGGGCAGCCACAGCGTGGTCTAGACCGCCTCAAAACCCAGGGTCGTTTAGCCGGTGTCACCTACGCGAATTTGCGCAGCAGCTATCGAATCAAGAGCGGGAAAATGGCGACGGGGCTCCATGTTGGCGCCGTGATCGCCGCCTTACCCCAAGGCAGCGCCGACCCTTACCAAAGCTTTCGACAAGGCAGCCCAGTCAACGCTTTTGGTCAAGAAAGCGCCTCGGACTTAGGGCTCGAACTCAACACCGGTATTACCTGGAGTGCACGTCTTCAAAGACGCTATGCGCTTCGGCTAAGTCTCGAAGGAGCAGCCGCACAACCCGGCGCTGCGATCCGTGGCGCAGAGTCATCATCGATTATGATGGTGCGCACTGGATTTACTCTAAGGGCTCTTGAAAAGGAGATGAACTAATGCGTCGCTTTCTCCCTATTATCTGGCTTGCTGCTTGCAATCCATCGATCAGCCCTGAGGTGCTCGCCGAGCGCCCCGAACAAGGCGCCGGTCCAACCATCATCTTTGACCTCGACGCGCGGCCGCTACCCGAGATCCCCTTCCCCAACGATCTCGCCACGCGCCTGGACCCTTCGAGTCCCACCGGGCGTTACTTGAACGTCTCCGAAGTGGCGAGCACGAGCATGGAGTACGAGCTGCGTTCACGCGCCAACACGCTCGATGGCTTTGGCACCTACAGCCCGATCAATGTACGTTTTGATCAGCCGATCGATCTGTGCTCGATCGCCCAAGCGCATCACGCTGACGACCTGGTGACCAACGACGCCATCTATGTCGTCGATGTCGAGTCGGGCGAAGCGGTCGCCTTGGATCTTAACCGTGGCTTCTTCCCTTACTTGCTCCCCGGCAACGGAAACTCGGACACGCCGAGTCGACCCCGTCCTCGTTATTACGCCAACGACTCGCGTGCGAGCTCGAGCACCCTGATCTTCGATGACCACCCAGAAGATACCAACCAAAACGGGATCCTGGATCCGGGCGAAGACACCGACCAAGATGGCATTTTAGACGGCCCGGAACGCCAAGCGCTTCCTGACTGTTCGGTCCCGTGGCGCTATGTTGAGAACACGCTCTGGGAAACGGACTCCAACACACTTCAGATCCGTCCGATCCGTCCTCTTTTACCAGGACGCACCTACGCGGTCATCCTCAGCGATCGACTCCAAGACGCAAGCGGTGAGCCGATCCGCTCGCCCTTCGCAGGCGTCAACCATCCTCGGCAAACGGCTGCGCTGAAGAAGCTGGTTCCCCACCTCGATGGCTTAGGTGTCGGCGTGGACTCCATTGCGTTTGCCTGGACGTTCACTACGAGCACCGCAAGTCAGGACCTCTTTGCGATTCGAGCAGGGATGTATGGGTACGGAAGCCTCGGCTGGTTAAGCGAGCAATACCCTGCCGAGTGGCAAGGGCTGCATCGCCTCATCGACGCTGACGACCCCGACCTTGAGTCCGACTCGCCAATTCACCTGATGAGCGGCGATCGGCTGGCGTCACTGTTAGCGCAGATCGGTCCTGAGACAGGCCTGATTGAGGACGACTCTGGCGCGCGCAGCTTGCTCAACTCGATTCGAAATCTAAACTATCTGATCTCAGGGACCTTTATCGCGCCGAACTTTATGGTCGACCGTGATGGGCTCGCCGGACGAGGTTGCGCAGACCATAAGGGCGCACCGGCGACGGGCGAATGCGGCTATCCAGACGACGAAGATGAGATCTTCGACATCGATCGCACCCGAGGAACCGCGGTGGTCGGCGAGGGTCGGGTCACCTTCTGGTGCGCTATTCCCAAAGACCAATACCGACCGGTCGACGGGCAACCCTTCCCCGTGTCTTTGTACGGTCATGGCTACACCTCGACGCGCTTTGAGATGCTTGGCTTTGCCGGATTCCACGCTCGTATGGGTATCGCCACGTGCTCACTCGATAGTTTTGCCCACGGCTTAGCGGTCCCCGCCGAGCTCCAAGGCGTTGTGGATAGCATCGCAGGGGGTTACTACGGACGCGGCTTGGTCGCCGCGCTGATGGACGGTCGCGCACGTGACCTCAACAACGACGGTACCGTCGACTCAGGCGGCGACTTTTGGACAGCCGATACCTTCCACACGCGCGACGCCGTACGGCAGACCGTCAGCGATTGGATGGCCTTTATTCGCGTGCTTCGAAGCTTCGATGGTCAGCGCCAATGGGACCTCGGCTTGATCGGCGCTGACGGCGCTAATCTGTCGGGCGTCGCGGGCGACTTAGACGGTGATGGCCGTGTCGATCTAGGCGGTCACAACAACCAATATTTCGGCTGGGGTCAAAGCCTCGGCGGCATCGTCTCAGGAGTCGCTGCTGGGGTGGAGAGTTCGCTCACAGCGGCCGCTCCAATCGCTGGCGCTGCCGGCTTGCTCGATGTCGGCGTTCGCTCGGTTCAAGGTGGAGTCAAAGAAGGCGTCCACTTGCGCTTTATGGGCTTGATGGTGACCGCCTCACCGCATGGCTCAAAAACTCGCCTGAGTTTTGTGGCCTCGAACATAAACGACGACGCCACCGTCCCAATTGGCGAGATTGATGCCCTGCGAGCGGGCGATGCAATCCAAGTCGAAAACCATCGAAACGGCGAGGTGCGAGCGATCACAGCGCGTCCAACAGGTGAGCATGCCGTGGTGCGCTTGCACATCCCAGCCAATGCGATGCGCGGCGTTGAAAAGGCGAGACTCGCTGACCTTTATCCAGGCTCAGATGGCTTGATCGTGCCGCGTGAGATCGACCCGAGCTGGATTGAAAAAGAGGGCTTAGGTGACCCGCTCACGATCACCATCACTCGCGTCGACGGAACCGTTGAAACGGTCGACACGTTCGGTGCACTCACCGACAACGAAGGCAACGCGAGCCGAGAGATCCCCTTGTTTCAGGGCCTTTACTTGCTGCCCGGAACGCCACTGCACGCCGTCGCTTTTGGGGTCGGCAAATACCGCTCGACTCCAGACTACCGGCGCTTTGTGGCGATTGCGGCGACGGTCCTTGAGGCGGGTGACCCCGTCAGCTTTGCTCGCTACTACTCTGAATCACCCTTCAACGTAGACGCCTACGACCCCGACGCCATCCCGGGAACAGCCACCCTCGTGGTTCCAACCGTAGGTGATATGAACGTCCCGGTGAACACCGGCGTCGCCATGGCGACTGCGGCGCATATCATCTCGCTGACCGAAGCCGAAAACCCGTCGGCTTATGCCCACTACGGACGCAGCCAAGGTCAAGCGCTCGCCGACGCCTTTGCGCTTGAGGGCGTCACCCGAATGCGCCGTTGGACCGTGGGTGAGCCAGGGAACCGTCCGGTCTGGACTGCGGAGACGAACCCGAACGGCATCCAATTTGATCCGGACGATATGGATCAAAGCACGGACGCCTGGAACGAGCCCGGGTTTGCAGAGCTTGGCGCCTTGTGCGCGGCGGGCTCTGATCACTTGAGCTGCCGCTATCCATGGGCTTGCGGAGGCGAGACGCCTTGCCAGCCGCTCAAAGCTCAGAAGGTCTTAGATGATGGGCGCATCAGCGCCTTGCGGATGCCGGTCGTCTCGCCAACGGGCGACCATGGCTTCTTGTATCCAGACCCCGACGCTCGCTTGTCGGGTGGTTATGATATCGACGGTCACATGGTAAACTTAGTCGGCTGGTTCTTTCGCAGCGGCGGCCGTGAGTTACCTCAAGAGCTGTGCATGAACGTACACCCTGCGACCGTGATTCCGACCTGCGTCGACGAGGTCTGCACGCCCGGGCCCGCTACCGGTGATGCGGCAGCCTGTGTCAGCGATGAAGACTGTGCTACGCTGTATGCGCTGGGCGTCCCTCATCCTGAGGACCCGGCTTATGCAGAACGCGACCTCGCCGACCCCAGCGACGCCGATCGTCACGTCTGCGCTTGGATTGAGGAGCTAGGTCAATGATCTTTGCGACGCTGCTGATCGCGTCCGTGGCGTGCAACTCGCATTGGCCTGAAGAGGACGGCAGCCGAGGCCCGCAGAATCTCATCCTTTGGGCGCCGCAAGACAGCTCAGCGGACCGCGTGACGCTGCAACATATGGAGCAAAATAATCGGACGGTGACCTTTCAAGCCATCGCCGGTCGAACCATGACTCGCAGCGGTCAAACCTGGCAGGCTTTTGAGACGGGCGACCGGATCGAACCCGGGTGCTATTTTTCAAACACGAGCGGCTTTGGCGACACCTGTATCGGCGACACGATCGACGACGAGGAGCCGATCGAGCCAGGGCTCGAGGCGTCGATCTCGGTGCCGACTTACGGCTCTCCTAGCGCCTCAGGGCAATCCCTCTTTGATATCGCTGAACCGCCCAGATCAAGCTGCACTGGCGGCGGCGACGGCAACGGCAACCTGCGCATCAAAGTTCAAGCCGACGAGACAGGGCCGCTCATTGCGCTGGTGTCGGTCAAAGCGAATGGTCAGACCTTGCGCGAGGAGGGTGTCTTCCTCAACGGTTCGGCGGTGATCCATCTGCAGGTTCCGGATCAATTGGACGTGACCGTCGAGGCGCGACTGATCGACCGAGCCGGTCAGATAGGCGAAGCCGAAACGGTTGAGGTGATCGCCCCTGCATCGGGTTGCAGCCACAGCGCGCTGAGCACGTTGATCTTGCTGGGCCTAGTGGGCTTGAGACGCCGCCAACCGATTAAAGGCTAAACAATGCTCTCTGCTGCGCTAACCTTTGCGATGATGCTGCAATGCCCCATGGCGTGGCCGAACTCGGCAGAGCACCAAGCGGCTGCCCCCGCCAACGCCGTCATCTGGGTGATTGAAAGCCAAGCCGGCGAACAACTCGAACTCCAGCCCAGCGAAAACCCGCAAGAGCGGGTCCGCTTTGACGCAGACCGAGACCTGCGCATCCACGGGGTTGGCTGGATCGGATTTTCGAGCCGTGAGCCCCTTGAGCAGGGCTGCTATGAGCTCGGGGATTTGCCGATGACCTCGGTGTGTGCGGATTCAGCAACCGACGACGACGCACCAAACCGACCGACGGTTCGCGCCGAGATGGCGCCGCGCAGCTATGGAACGAGCGGTGATGGAAGTGAGGGTGAGGATCGACCGGCGATCTTCAACTGCCCGACTCAAACCCCTTTCTCGTTCGGCAATATGACGCTGAACATCGAGACCGATGAGCCGGGACCGGTGATCGCTGTCTACTCCGTCAAGACAGGCGATCAGTTGATCCTCGAAGATGCGCTGTTCCTGCAAACGAGCGCTCAGATCCGGCGGCAAGTTCCCGATCAAGGCGAGCTCACGGTTGAGGTTCGAATTATAGACCAAGCCGGACAGACAAGCGCAGCCGCCGCGGTCACCCCTGAGCGCACTGAAGGTGGATGTTACCATCTCCCACCGAGCCTTTGGCTGCTCGGCGGTCTATGGGGTTTGAGGAGACGCAGGGTCTAGCTCGACCTCGATGCCTTGTCGCTTGGGCGGAGGCGACCAAGGTCGAACCGACTCGTCGCGACCAGCCCATACGTTCATCACATCCAGGTCGTGCAGATGCGTGGGGCGAACATTCGCTAACGCGGCGGCCATGTTCCCGGGAACTTTCTCGTTTTCATCGCTCAGCGCCTGAATCAATTGTTTGACCCGGACGCGCTTGAGGCCCTCTTGAGAGCCGCACAAATTGCAGGGTAAAATGGGGAACGCCATAAGCTCAGCGTAGCGACGCAAATCCGCTTCTGCGATCCCCATCATCGGACGAATGACGACGTTTGCGCCGTCGTCACTGTTCAGCCGAACGGGCATAGCTTTGAGCTGGCCTGAGTAGAAAAGGTTGAGCAGTAAGGTCTCGTTAGCGTCGTCTCGATGGTGACCCAAAGCGATGGTCTTGCAACGAAGCTCCTTCGCTACTCGGTACAATATACCGCGCCGTAGTCGGCTGCATAAACTGCAATAGGTTCGGCCTTCATCAATCTTTTCGCTGACCACTGAATACGTGTCTTGGCGAATGATCTCGTACGCAAAACCTTGGCGCTCGAGCCACAAGCTCAATGGTTCCCCATCGTAGCCCGGCTGGACCTGGTCTAAGTGGACCGCAAGCAACTCAAAGCTAAACGGCACCTTGTCGCGAAAACGCTCAAGTAAGCACAACAAAGCGTAGCTGTCTTTGCCTCCGCTAAGCGCCACCATGATGCGATCACCGGCGTCAACGAGCTGGTATTCTCGAATGGTGGCCCCAAGCTTACGTACCAACTTCTTTTCGAGCCGGTGAAGCTCGACTTGCTCGGCACGGGTCAAGCCCCGAACCGTTTGACCTAAAGGCGCGTCGCTCCGACGATCACCTTGAGCAATTGCGCGCTGCATGAGGTCTAGCGCGCCGGCGCAACATGAAACGCACCGCTGAGCTCACGAGTATCGCCCGTGGTGGATCTTAGCGTGACGGTAAACTGACCTTTAACCGACTCATCACTAAACTCAGTAATCGCGAGCGTTCCCGTGTGGCTCGAATTGGTGATCCATGGACCATTATCCTGGTAAATCACTTGATCGTTTTGATCATCTAAGGTGCGGCAAACCGGCATCTCACCTGCGCTCAGCGCATCGCGCAAGGTGGTCTCGTCGCCCATCGCCCGCAGATCAAGGGTCAAGGTGCCTGCGTTGATGCGCGTCGTATCCCACGATCCATTGCTCAGCGTCGTTCCGTCACTGAGCACCATGGTCCCAAGCTCAGGCTCGTCGCCATCCCAGCTGACGCCGCAAGGCGCATCGCCGCCGCAGGCAGCGAGTATCGAAATCGTCATCAGCACGGTTGAGCGCAACATAAGATCCTCCTCAGGCGCCGCCGCTCTAGCCCGGCTACTCGGGCAAAGGAAGTCCAAAGCCCTTGTATGTCTCGCCCAGGCGACGCATCGAAGGGCAATGTCAGAGTCTCTTTTGCCCTCATCCCGGCGCGGCCGGATCATCCTTTGTGCGGTGCTGCTGGGTTGGCTCTGGCCCTTCCCTTACTTCAACACCGTGCTGCCCGATGGCACGATCAACAACCCCAACGAGGTCACACGGGTCTACGCAGTCGCTGCGCTCGTTGACGACCAAAGCTGGGCGATCGATGCGCCGATCGAGCGCTGGGGCGGTGTCGATGACAAAGCGAAGCGAGACGGTAAGCTCTATTCGTCTAAAGCACCGGGGACGACCTTAGTCGGAGCGCCGCTTTACCGGCTGTATCGCCTCTTTGGAGCCCCCTTAGACAAACGTGAACTCACCTGGTTTTTAAGGGTGCTCGTCGGCATGCCCTTCAGCCTCTTCTTGCTGCTCTTAGTGCGGCGAGAGCTGGTCCGAATGAGCGATGAAGACCGCGCTGACGGTGTGGTCTTATGCCTCGGGCTTGGATCGATGGTCTATCCCTACACCTTGGTCTTTGCCGGGCATGCCATGGCGACCGCTATGGTCTTCGCTGCCTACGTCTACGGTCGCCGCAATGATCGCGCAGGGATGCTCATTTTTGGCTTCTGCGCGGCGGCGGCGCCAGCCCTCGAATATCCGCACGCGCTGGCGATCATCCCGCTCGGGCTTCGCTATCTTTGGGCGCAAGGACGCAGCGGCTTGTGGTGGCGCATGGCGCACGGCGTCGCCGGCGGCTTGATCCCCATCGTCGCCACCTGCTTTGCGCAAGCTAAGATGTTCGGGTCCGCCTCCAAGACCGGCTACAGCTTCTTAGAAAATACAGCGTACAAAGATCTCCATGGCGAAGGGTTCTTTGGCTTGAGCGTGCCGCAGATCGAGCGCCTCGGCGCCGCTCTGTTCTCGGTCGAGCTCGGCATGTTCATCTGGACCCCGCTGCTGCTGCTCGGCGCGATCGGGCTGACCCGAAAATCGTCCAGTGTTCAGTTCTCGGACCGTTTATGGATCGCTGCGCTGATCAGCCTGGAGCTTTTGTTTCTTGCCAGCCACGGCGGCTGGCGTGGCGGCTGGTCGGTCGGGCCGCGCTACATTTTACCCGTGGTGCCCTTCTTAGCGCTCGGGCTCGCCTATCCGTTTCGTCCTGCGCTGCTCGGCAGCCTGGCTGGGTTATCGATTATCGTATGCGGTCTACCCAGCGCCATCTACCCGCACCTAAGCGAGGTCTTCTCAAACCCGTGGGCGAGCTTCGTGCTGCCAGCGCTCAAGAGCGGCTTAGCGCCTTATCAACCAGGCCCTTACGCGGCGGGTGCAGCCTGGGGTCCAGGGGTGATCATCGGCGGGCTCACGGTAGCCGCGGCATGCAGCGCACGCCTAATGGGCGGCCGAGTCGGTTTAGCTGCCTTGTTTCCAGCGATCTTAGTGTTCGCTGTGGTGATGCGCTCGGTCCCCGAACACGACCAGTCAGCAGCCCGCGCCGAGACCTGCCGCTTGTATCGCCTGTGGGAGCCCAGGGTGCAGCGGCCCGATCAGTGGGCTCAAGCCGCCCAATTTGACGCAGAGCGCTGTCGCTCAAGCGCCGCGATCAAGGCGCTCAAAGTCAACAAGGAGCAACGATGACTGAGCTCAATATCAAGCGAATCGCAGGCGCGGTCGTGCCGCTGTCCTTGTTCGTGCTCGCCTACGTGATCCTCACCCCCCCCAAATGGTCCGATGCGCTTCGATCAACGCTCAATAAAGAGCCGGGTCTGGTGGTGATCGATGACGCCATGCCCTATGACCCGAGCGATCTAAAGGGCATCATCTGGATGCCCGAATCAGCCTTTCGGGCGAGCACGCTAAAGCGCCTCAAGCGGGTGCTTTGGCTGCGACCACAAGGAGCTCAAGAGGCGCCCTTGGTCGGCACCACGCCGACCGCGTGCAAGGCGCGTTTTGGCGCCATGCTCTGCGTCGTCGACAAAGCCGAGAAAGAGCCTTGGCGCTTGAGCAACCACCTCAAAGGGGTCCAAGCGCAAACCTCGCAAGCGCAGTGCACCAGCAGCTCGAACACCAGCAAATGTGTCTACGGTGTCAACGACTGGGAGTACTTGCGGCGAGAGAAGCATCAATTTGCGGGGCGCGAACACGACTGCATCTGGAGTCATCCGGTAGCGGGTGAGCCGGTGGTGATTCGCGTGTTGGGTTTGGAAGCCGGACAGTACCTGTTTAGCTCAGGTATCGACGACAGCGGAATGCGCGGCGAGCTGCCGCCCGTTGAGGTCGAGATCAAGGCCATTAAAGCAGGTGAAAATATCAGGTTATCAGTAGGTAAGGACAAGGGCTACGCGCAGACTAGGTTGCCGCTGCTCACCGAGACGAGTGACCTCGTGCTCAAGGTCAGCAGCGCCAAAACTGGAGCGCGATTTTTCTGCTGGGATTTGTCGCTCAAACGTTAGCGCGACGCCGTTGGAATTTACGGTCAATGCCGCTAGGCTAGTCGCATGATCAAACGCAGCCTCATCGTCCTTTGTTTTGCATCTTGTTCTGCGCTGGTCGCAGACGTCCCCGACGGGGGGGGCATACAGGCTCCAAACGATGCGGGCGCTGTCGCTGATACGGGCTATGTCGCAGGTCTGAGCTGCGCCGACGATGAGCGCGCCGATGAGGTCGGCCGTGTCTGTGTCCCCACGATCGGAACAGCCGCCTGCGCAGCGGGCGCCTCAGTGCACCCCGAGCATCAATGGCTCCAAGCCGCCGACACGGTGCTGCACGCGGCTCCGGATGGGACCGGCGATGGCAGCAGCGCAGACCAAGCCGGCAGCCTGCCGGCGATGGTGGCGGCAGCGGGAGGCGGCAGCACCGCGATCATTTTGGCGCAGGGCACCTACACGGTAGACGAGGCTCTCGCTCTGGGCGCGCGAGGACCTTTGAGCCTGATCGGCGCATGCGCCGCGCAGACCACCTTGGAATTAAGCGCCCCGATCAGCGGCGCTCAAGGCAGCACCGTGCAGATCTACGGCTTAGGAGTGCGCGGACCGCTCAGCGCCGAAGAGGGCGCCAAGGCCTCGGCGATCACCATGCAAGACGTCAGCAGCTTTAAGCTGATGCAGAGCACCATCACGGCGGCGGCTGGGCACGGCCTCGAGCTCTCGGGTTCGGGCGCTGGCGGCGCGCTGCTCTCAGGGGTAACTTTTGAGGGCGTTCGAAACTCAGCGATGCACGCCACCGACGCGCTCGGGTCGTGGACGGTTGAGGGCAACTTATGCCGAGGACCGATCGGTGAGCACGGGATGGCGTTCGCCGGAGGCGACGCCAACGTCGCCCTGCGCTCCAATCAGTTTGAGGGTGTGAGCGGTGACGCCATGCGCGCCTCAGACGCCTTGGGCTCATGGACCGTCGAGGGCAACTTGTGCCGAGGGCCGATCGGCGGCGACGCGATCAGCATCGCGGGCGGGTCGGCCGAGGCGAGCATGAACATCAGCAACAACACCTTTGAGCAGATCAACGGCAACGCGATCAGCGCTCAAGATGCGCTCGGGTCGTGGACCGTTGAGGGCAACTTGTGCCGAGGACCGGTCGCTGGACAGGCGATGCATTTCCACAACCAAGGCGGCACCATGGCGCTGAGCGGAAACACCGTAGCGGGATCGGCGAAGGGTATCTTGGTGGTCGGCGGGTCGGCCGCCTGGACCATCACCAACAACGCGGTGAGCGGAACCCAAGGCGAAGGACCTCAGATGGGGGTCGGCGTGAGCGGATTATCCGCTCAGGGCAGCTTGACGATCAGCAACAACACCATCAGCGGCGTCGGCGGCGTGGGGATGGGCATCAAGGACAACCTCGCAAACGCAGTGCTCAGCGCCAATTCAGTCAGCGACACCTGGAGCAACAGCGGCGGCAGCCAGCTCGCCCAGGTCGGCTTGGGCATTGCGCTCATTGACTCGACCGCTATCTCGCTCACGGACAACGCCGTCAGCAACAGCGCTTTTGCGGGTGTACTGATCGATTTGGCTGGCTGGGACGCCGCCAACGGCGCGCCAACGATTGCGCTGACCGACACCACCACCAACGGCAACGGCGGCGAGACCCGCCGCGACATCGTCCAGCAAAACATCCCGGACGACGCCCAGGTGACGGTGACCTCGAGCGGCACCGAAGAGACCCGCACCGAGGACCAAGTTGCGGTGGATCGTAGCGCTACGCCGCCGCCGCGTTGCGGAGATGGCGTTCGCGACCCAGGCGAAGCGTGCGATCCTGGCGTTGATGGAAACTGCGACCAACTCTGCCAGGTCACAGGCCGAGTTGGTTTTTCGCAGATGGCGGCGGGTACACGACACCTCTGCGCACTCGACCAAGCCGGCGCGGTGCATTGCATGGGGCGAAACGACAAGGGCCAACTCGGTCGACCCATCGATGCTCCTCAATCCGTGGACCAACTCGAGGCGGTGCCAGGTCTCCAAGGGCCGTTTACTAAGATTACTGCTGGCTTTGAGCACACCTGCGCGCTGACCGACGAAACCACACCGACGGTTCAATGCTGGGGTGCAAACATCACCGACGACGGACCACACAGCGGCACGCCGCAGACCGTGTCACTCAATGGTACGCTGAATTTTGGGCAGGACTATCGTGTCGTCGACCTGATCGCAGCGGGCCGGCACACCTGCGCGCTGGTCGAAGACAACAAAGCGCAGCCAGGGGATCCGGTATGGTGCTGGGGCTCCTCGTCCAACCGAGCCCATGGTACGGGTTGGTTTGATGGCGGTGAATTCCCGCAAAGAACGCCCTCACAGGTCCTCACTCAGTTAGGTGATGAGGTCCGGATCGGTCGGCTGTGGTCGGGCCCCGGCGCGAGCTGCGGCACCATCGGCGATGACCTCTTATGTTGGGGCCTCAACTCGCTGCTGACCAACAACAACAACGGTATCAACACCGCGTCGTTCATCGGTCTGCAAGGCGTCCGTGACGTCGCGATCGGCGAGAAACAAATCTGCGCCGTGTCGGGTCCTGGAGGGGTTCGGTGCTGGGGTTCTCAAGAAGACGACCAGAGGCTGTTTGGGAACGGGCTAGATCAAGACAGTGGCTATCCCTTCGCCGTCCCATCCATCGTACGGACGATCGACGGTCCCTTGACGGGTGTCACGAAGATCGAGGTGTCGAGCTCTGAGGACACCATCATGGAGGGTCTCTTATTTTGCGCCACCAAAGACGACGGTGGGATCTGGTGCTGGGGCGAATCGGAGTACGGGCTGGCGCCCGATGTCAGCGAGCTGATCTACGCCGAGCAAGTTCAAGCTGGAGTCAGCGACTCGAACGCGCTCGCAATCAGCACGGGGAAAATCTGCTCGCTGGGTGAAGACGACCGAATGAGCTGCTGGGGAACCGACGATTACAGCAACTCATTGATCATTAACCCCATGAACCTAAACGACGGCTTTGCCTATCCGGTCCCGCTCGAGATGCTACCCGTTCAAGGGCTGGCTAGCGGAGGCGACGTCATCGTAAGGAACAACTCGGTCTTTGGAATTCAAAGGGATGACGACGGAGTTCTGCTTTGGAGTTGGACGGTTGGAGAGCTTGACGCCACCGAGCTGGAACTCGAGGGTTTGTCTGAGAGTGAGTACTCGCTGGCGGTAGCTGGCGATGACGCGCTGTGTGTCACGCTAGATAACGGCGTTCATTGCTATGGCACGTTAGCAAGGGGTGGGCGCAACGGAGCAACGGTAGCCTATGGTGAAGAAGGCGGTCGTGTCCCTAACCTTGACACCATGACATCACCGAATATTGCGTGCGGCCAAGGTCATTGCTGCGCATGGGATCCGCTGCCGGAGGGTCAGCCAAACATACGTTGCTGGGGCCGTAATGAGAGCGGTCAGTGCGGGACGAACAACAGCACAACCCCTGTGAACCAACCGCAAAATATCCAGATCGCTGGGTCGTCCCGAATTGTCAGTATGGCGCTGGGGTTCAACCATACCTGCGCAAGCGTTGAGATGCCCGGGATTGAGCAGCCAGAACGTGTCTATTGCTGGGGTGACAACAGCGACGGAAAACTAGGCTTGGGGCCAGCGGGCCCTGGCTCGACGCACACACCCACTCTAGTGCTCGACGCGATCACCGGCAACACCATGCAGCGCGTGGAGCAGGCGATCGTGGCGGGCCCTGAACACACCTGCGGCAACCTCGGGGCAAACGATGCCATGACCCAAGGCTATTTCGTCGGGCTCGCCTGCTGGGGCAAAAACAACGGGGGCTCAATCGGACAAAACCCAAATATATCTTCATCAAACGTTGCTAGAGACAGCCGTTTCGTAGTGATCGAGAGCGCACCAGATCAAAATGCGCGTACACCCCGACTTGGCGGGCGTACTCTTGCCGCCAATAGTCAGACGACGTGTTTTATTAGTCACGATATGAACGTCCGGTGCTTCGGGACGAACCGCTCGCGGCTGATCGACCCCAACCAGTCCGAGAGCTGGTCTGCGGATTATAATCAGGCTCCTCATCCGGTGCCCGTTGTTTCCGGTCGTGACCTCGGAGTGCTAACGATGAGTAACACGCTCGCCTGCGCCTCGCTTCAAGGAGAAACTGGGGTGCTGTGCTGGGGCGATGGGCTCGCCACGGGACGCCAGATCCAAGTCTACCCCAGTGAGTAACGAGTATGAGAGGTTATCAGCGATGAGATACTTCCTTGGTATCAGTTTGGTCTTTGGCGGCTGCTCGTGGGTAGTCGCAGATGGACCGCAAGGCGAAACTACAGATTCGGGACACGTTGCGCTGCCGACGGATGCCGGACCACTCAGCGATGCGGGCTACGTCGCAGGTCTGAGCTGCGCCGACGATGAGCGCGCCGATGAGGTCGGCCGTGTCTGTGTCCCCACGATCGGAACAGCCGCCTGCGCAGCGGGCGCCTCAGTGCATCCCGAGCATCAGTGGCTCCAAGCCGCCGACACGGTGCTGCACGCGGCTCCGGATGGGACCGGCGACGGCAGCACCGCAGACCAAGCCGGCAGCTTGCCGGCGATGGTCGCAGCGGTGGGCGACGGCAGCACCGCAATTATCCTGGCACAAGGCACCTACGCCATAAACGACGCGCTCGCCTTGGGCGTGCGAGGACCTTTGAGCCTGATCGGCGCATGCGCCGCGCAGACCACCTTGGAATTAAGCGCCCCGATCAGCGGCGCTCAAGGCAGCACCGTGCAGATCTACGGCTTAGGAGTGCGCGGACCGCTCAGC
>Ga0315321_10000535_pt1 | contig 28184 bp, 22 predicted proteins | sample M180m21515metaG_FD_203464 | JGI IMG/M metagenome (GOLD analysis project Ga0315321, IMG submission 203464) | Ammonia-oxidizing marine archaeal communities from Monterey Bay, California, United States - M1 80m 21515 | ecosystem: Environmental > Aquatic > Marine > Intertidal zone | place: USA...
CAGTCTATTCGAATGCCATTACTCACGCCGATCTGGTTTTGCCGGATAGCGGATTGATGTGTTTGTGGTCCAGGTTTTTTTCCCGAGAACCCATTAAGAGAATTTCAGGATTGGCGTTCCTCAAGGCCTATCTCCTTGGGAAGGATGCCCCTTCGGCGAGCAGTTCCTTTTGGATCATGCCGGACCAAGAGCAAGAGGTCGCGAACAGAAAATGGTTGAAGGACGAATTGGGATTGTCCTTTCAAGATGATGACTTTTACGTTGCTCCTCGATATTCGAGAGTCGGTCCGCTGGAAGATATGGAGCTCCTTGCAAAAATTATCGAACGCAAACCAAGAACCATTTTCATTCAATTGGGTGGAGGCGTGCAGGAAAGACTCGGTTTTTTTCTCCGTAACCAGGTTTCCTTTCCGGTAACGATCTTATGTACGGGAGCGGCTTTGGCTTTTCTTTCGGGGGAGCAGGTCAAGATTCCAAATTGGGTGGATCGAATTTACATGGGGTGGTTTCTTCGTTGTTGCTCCAATCCCTCGGTCTTTGTCCCTCGGTACCTCAAAGCTTTCCGATTGATTGGAGTTTTGGCAAAAAATGGACATTCGCTACCGAAGATCGGTAATCTTCGAACCTAGCTCTTTGAACCTAGCTTAATGAATAAAGTGAAAAAAGCTTCGGTTCGGGCTCTTGGTTGCCGCCTTAACCAGTACGAGGCATTGGCATTGGAAGGGAAACTGAAGGAGGCTGGTTATCAGATCGTTTCATTTGGAGATGAAGCTGACATCGGCGTCATCAATTCATGTACGGTTACCCGTGAAGCCGATGCAAAGTCCAGAAACGTAATCCGTCGGTTCATACGCCGCAACCCCAAGGCAATTACGGTCGTTGTTGGCTGTTATTCCCAAATGGCAGCTAATCGAGTGGCGATGATAGACGGGGTTGATTTCGTTATCGGAAATCAGGACAAGCTTAATTTCCTTGATTATTTGACGGAAGAAAAACCCGAAACTCCGGTAGTGGTTCGGGAAAGAATAAGCCGAGAAGATTTTAGCATAGGATTTGTCGGAGATACTGATTTCGAACAAAGAGCGAATTTGAAAATTCAGGACGGATGTGACTTCATGTGTTCTTTTTGCATAATTCCCTTTGCTCGAGGAAGGGCCCGGTCTCGTGACTGGAATGATTTATTCGAAGAAGCTAGAGGTATGGTTCGAAAGGGGGTTCGTGAGTTTGTTCTCACCGGTGTCAATCTCGGCACCTATAATTCGCGAACGAAGGGTTTTCTTGATTTGGTCAAGGGTCTTGCCGAACTGCCTGGAGTCGACAGATTGCGTATAAGCAGCATCGAGCCAACTACGATTCCCGAAGAGTTGTTCGGAATGATGGCTGACGCCGGCTCCCCTCTCATGCCTTACCTTCATGTCCCTATGCAGGCATGCTGTGATCGAACGCTTATGCGAATGAGAAGGAAATACGGTATGAATGAGATGATTGCTTTTTTTGACCGGGTCTCCAATGCCGTCCCCAACCTTTGCCTAGGTACGGACTTGATGGTTGGCTTTCCAGGCGAATCGGAGGCCGATTTCGAAGAAACTTGTGAAAACTTCCTCCAATTGCCCTTTTCTTATTGCCACACCTTTACCTTTTCCGAGCGAGACGGAACTGCAGCCGCGAAGATGAAGGAACAGGTTCCTGTGGATGAAAAGCGCAGAAGGAGCGCGCATTTGCGCCGTTTATCGGCTGCGAAGAAAATGAAATTCCACCAAGCACAGCTTGGCCAAGAGTTTGAAGTGCTCTTGGAGAACCCGAAAGACGGATTTTATGGAGGGTATACCGAGCATTACGTCAGGGTAAACATACGGCAAGAACCCAAAGCATTGGAGAATCGAATGGCGCGAATTCACATGATCGAGGCAAGCCCGGAGTTTGTGGAAGGCTCGCTGGTTTCTTACGAATAAGAAATCAGCATTTATTCCTTTAGGTAAGATTTCACTTGGCAGGTTTGCGCTTGCCCCAAACCTGATGAGACTGTCTTTATCAAAAGATGGCAAAAACCCTATTATGCGACGGACACAACCTTGCCTTTCGAGCCTTTTACGGGATTCGCGACCTAAGCCGGTCCGACGGTTTCCCCACGAATATGGTTCATGGATGGCTTCGCTCGTTTTGGAGACTTGAGGATGATTGGTCTCCAAATGAAATTTGGATCTTTTTTGACAAAGGAGGATCAAGGCGAAGAGAGCAGATATTGCCTAGCTACAAGGCCAATAGGGGACTTCCTCCCGAGGGGTTTTCCGAGCAATTGGAGTGGGTAAAGCGATTGACTACTGCACTTGGTTTCGGATGGGCCGAACAAGAGGGCTTGGAAGCGGATGATCTTATTGCCTCTGCGGTGACTAAAAGGGCAGATGGGAGTGACGAATTACTGATTGTCAGTTCGGACAAAGACTTGTCACAACTCGTTAGCCCGAAGACCAAGCAGCTCCTTCCCCCTCCTACGGCTAACCCTAAATTGGGTTGGCGGTTGCTGGACGAGGCTGCGGTTTTTGATAAATTCGGTGTTCCGCCTTCTGGGATTCTTGATTATTTGTCTATTATCGGAGATCAGTCCGACAACATACCCGGGCTAATGGGAGTTGGTCCCAAGACCGCGCAGAAGTGGATGGGGGAGCATGGCAATTTGGAGAATTTGATCGAAAATGCAGGTAGGCTTACCCCTAAGCGTTTTTGTAGTTTGGTTTACGAGAAAAGATCCGATTTGATGAGAAACAGGGACCTCATACGATTGGAATCCGACATCGAATTTGATATGAACTCTTGTCCGCAAGTCGATTTGGATGACTTGAAGGAAATTCTTCTGGAACTGGAAATGAACAAGTCTTGGGAGCAGGCTCAAGTTAGGTATGCCTAACCGCCTTTCTTCAATTTACTTGCTTTGAACGGTCAAAAAGAATTTTTTAGGAGGCTTTTATCATGAGTGCATTACTAAATTTTGGACTGCCCAAGGGTAGCTTGGAAGAACCTACGATCAAGTTGTTCGGGAAAGCTGGGTTTCGCATATCAAAAGGGTCTCGTTCATACAAGCCATGTTGGGACGACCCTCAAGTGGATGGCCGTTTTGTGCGGGCGCAAGAGATGAGCCGTTACGTTGAAGATGGTTTTTTTGATTGCGGACTTACAGGCAGAGACTGGGTGAGCGAGAACGAATCTTCGGTGGAGATTGTAGCTGACTTGATTTACAGCCGTTCGTCCAACCGGATCTCCAAGTGGGTTTTGGCCGTACCCGAAAATTCTGAAATTCGTGAAGTTTCCGATTTGCAGGGCAAGACGATTGCCACCGAGTTGGTGAAAGTAACTCAATCTTATCTGCAAAAGCACGGGGTAGAGGCAGAAGTCGAATTTTCTTGGGGGGCAACGGAGGTCAAGGTTCCTGAATTAGTGGATGCGATCGTTGATCTTACCGAAACAGGAAGCTCATTACGGGCCAATAATTTAAGAATAGTCGATGTTTTGATGGAGACGAACACCGTTCTTATTGCCAATAAAAAGAGTTGGGAGGATGAGGAAAAGAGGGCCAAGATTGAAAACATGGCTCTCATGCTCAATGCTGCTTTGCAGGCAGATACCAAGGTCGGGCTCAAGCTGAACTTGGAAAAGTCCAAGTTGGAAGCCGTCCTGAAGGAAGTGCCTGCTCTTCGCAAACCAACCGTTTCTTCCTTGAGTGATGAAGCGTGGATTGCCTTGGAAACGGTGATTGAGAGAGAAGTTTCTCGTGAACTGATTCCTGCCCTCAAGAGGATGGGTGCGGAGGGAATTGTTGAATTCCCGCTAAATAAGATAGTTCCCTAAGCGTTAGCTTGGGTCGTTCCCGAAATCGCGCTTTTCGTCTTTTTCATCTTGCGCGAGAGGCCTTTTGAGTATTTTTTGTAACTTTGTATTAATTTTTCGTTCTTTATAACCCGTTCATTTTAACCTCTAACCCAGCCTTGCTTGCAGTTCGCATTGAAAGTGCGATTTTGCTCAGGCGAAGTTGGCTTATATATAAAATTATCTCATTATGAGTGCCGTGATGGAAGAATTGCTCGCAGAGAGCAAAATCGAATTGTTAAAAGAAGGTTCCGTTATTTCCGGAACTATTATGGAAATCCGACCGACTGAAGTCGTTATTGATTTTGGCGGAAAGGCGGAAGGAACCATTCCAGCCCATGAATTCTTGGATTTGGGGGAATTGGAAATCGGTTCCGATCTGGAAGTTTATTTGGAGCGCTTGGAGGATCGTGATGGAAATCCGCAACTGTCCTTCGACAAGGCCGAACAGAAGAAGAACTGGGAAAAGATAGTCAATACCTGTGAAGAGGGCTCTGTCATTACCGGTCGGGTTCGATCAAAGGTAAAAGGTGGCTTGGTTGTTAATATCGGAGTGGATGCATTTTTGCCTTCCTCGCAGGTTGATATTCAGGCACCTAAGAACTTGGACCAATTCGTTGGTCAGACTTTTGACTTCAAAGTCGTTAAAATTAATCGGGAGCGCAAGAATATCGTTGTTTCTCGTCGTGAGTTAATCGAGGAGAGACGCCAAGACAAGAAGCGGGAAATTCTTTCCAAGATCAAGCCTGGCGAAACCCGTCGCGGTATGGTCAAGAACATCACCGATTACGGGGCTTTCATCGATTTGGATGGTCTGGACGGACTCTTGCACATAACGGACATGAGTTGGGGACGGGTTTCGCATCCGAGCGAAATGGTGAAAACCGGAGAGGAAATAACCGTTTGCATCATTGATATCGATCAAAACAGGGAAAGAGTTTCCCTCGGGCTCAAGCAATTGTCATCCAATCCATGGGATGACATTGAGAAAAAGTTTCCGATCAATGCCAAGGTGCGGGGCAAGGTTGTCAATCTCGTCCCTTATGGTGCCTTTATCGAACTTGAGGAAGGGGTCGAAGGACTCGTTCACGTTACCGAGATGTCCTGGACCAAGAGAATCACCAAGCCGGGTGAAGTTTTGAGCGTGGGAGATGAGGTGGATGCAGTTGTTTTGGGGATTCAAAAGGAAGATCAGAAGATTTCTCTCGGATTAAGGCAACTCGACGTCAATCCCTGGGATATGGCGACCCACAACTATCCTCCGGGTGCTCGTGTGCGCGGCAAGGTGAGAAACCTTACCTCTTACGGTGCATTTGTGGAACTCGAAGAGGGCATAGATGGAATGGTTCACGTTTCCGACATGAGTTGGACGCGCAAAATCAATCACCCGAGTGAGATGGTCAAGAAGGGCGATGAAGTAGACGCCATTGTAGTGGAAGTCGATGTTGAGAACCAAAGAATTTCCTTGGGTATGAAGCAATTGACTGAAGACCCTTGGGCAGACATTGACAGACTTTATCGCATGGGCGACGTGATCAAGGGCAAGGTTGCCCGAGTCGCTGGCTATGGTGCATTCGTCGAGCTTGATCATGATATCGACGGTTTGGTTCATATCAGCCAAATCAGCGAGGAGCGAGTCGAGAAGATCAAGGACTACTTGAACGAAGGAGACGAGGTTTCCGCCCGGGTAATCAAGATCGATAAGGAAGAGCGTAGAATCGGCTTGAGTATCAAGGCTGCCGACTATGACGAGGATGCCTTGGCTAAGGAAGTCGCCGCTTATGATGAAGTTGGTGAAGACCTGACCACTTCCTTGGGTGACTTGCTAGACGAAGCAACCGCCTCTGAATCTGAAGATAGCCAGGAAGAGAACTAAGGGGGGCGAATACAGGGCTAGGGCTAGGCTAGGTTCGCCTGCTCGAGAATACCTTTGAGAATCTTGTTCCGCTCGGCGATTCTCTCCTCTTCTTTAATTTCCTCTACCGTCCTTTGCTTTTCCATGGTTGCCATGTTTTTTCGCAATTGCCGCAAGGCGTGCTCCTGAAGTTGTCGAACCCGTTCCCTCGTTACCCCGATTTTATCCCCAACTTCCTCAAGTGTCAGAGGCTCAAGGCCTTCAAGTCCGAACCTTAGACGGATGATGTCTGCTTCTCGCGGTTCGAGTTGAGCGAGTACGCGATTTACGTCGCCAATCAGACTTTTTGATTGAAGATGTTCGTACGGATTTCCTGACTTCTCGTCTGCAACCATTTCGCCCAAGGTCGAGCCTTCGTTTTCTCCGATGGGGGAATCCAGAGATGCTGGTTTTCGACTAACTGACTTAAGCAGGGTGATTCTGGCAACCGGCAGGTTCATCTCGGAAGCCAACTCTTCATCGGTCGGGTCTCGTCCAAGCTTTTCCGCCAGTTGAACGGAAGTTCTTCGGATTTGTGTAACCCGGTCAACCATGTGTACGGGTAAACGGATCGTTTTGCTTTGGTTGGCCAGCGCTCTCTTGATCGATTGCTTGATCCACCATGCGGCATAGGTGCTGAGCTTGCCGCCTTTGGTCGGGTCAAATCGTTCGACGGCTTTCATGAGCCCGATATTTCCTTCGTTTATTAGGTCCAACAGGGATAACCCGATGTTTGAGTATTCCTTGGCAATTTTCACCACTAATCGAAGATTTGCCGTGATCATGTGCTCACGGGCTTTCTCATCCCCTTTCTTTATCCGGTCCGCAAGTTCGATTTCCTCCTTAACGGTGATGAGAGGAACCGTAGAAATTTGCCGAAGGTAGATGTCGAGAGACTCTTGTTCGTCGTTTTGCATCAATTAAGACTTACTACAGGGATTTTAAATAGGTTATCAAGTGATTTGCGCTAGGTAATGGGACGACACGTAACATTTTCTACTTTGTTTGACGCACTCAATCACTGATTCGTTCAGCCAAAGCCATTGCATTGAGCATTCCTTTAGCTTTGTTAATCGTTTCTTCATATTCATTTTCCGGGATCGAGTCGGCTACAATGCCAGCTCCAGCCTGAAGGTGGAGTGTGTCGTTGACAATCATTGCCGTGCGAATGGCGATACATGAATCATGGTTTCCTTCATAACCGAAATACCCAAGGGCTCCGGCATAAGCGTTTCTCTGAATCTTTTCGAATTCCGAAATGATTTGCATCGCTCTGACTTTAGGGGCTCCGCTAACCGTGCCTGCAGGAAAGGTGGCCCTCATGAGGTCAAAGGCATTGCACTCCGATCTGAGCTTGCCAACTACTTGGGATACAATGTGCATGACATGAGAGTACCTTTCGACGTTCATGTATTCTGCCGCGCGAACGGATCCTGTCTTGCAGACCCGGCCGATATCGTTTCGAGCCAAGTCAACAAGCATGAGATGTTCGGCCTTTTCCTTCTCGTCCGCAAGCAAATCATCTTCGAGCAAATTGTCTTCCTCTTCGTTCTTGCCACGTGGTCGTGTGCCTGCAATTGGTCTGATCAATACGTCGTCTTCAGTTAAGCGAACGTGAACCTCGGGTGATGCGCCTACAATAGAAAACCCGTCTCCTTCCATGAGAAACATATAGGGGGAAGGATTGATTGCCCTGATGGCTCTGTACAGGTTCAAGGGCGGGTGGGAGAACGGCACTGAGAATCGCTGTGAAAGAACCGATTGGATGACGTCGCCCGAACGTACGTACTCCTTCGTCTTTTCAACCATTTCCTCAAAGTCTTTTTTACTTACGTTCCCTTCCGGTACGCTGATTTCGGGGAGTGCCTCTAGAGATGCAGGTTTGAGCGAGGAAGGTTTGTCCAGTAGTTCGATCGTTTCTTTGATCCGGGCGCATGCATCTTGGTAGGCGTCTTCAGGGCGATTGTCGACATAGGCGTTCGCGCAGATGGTAAGCGTTTGGCAGGCATGATCGAAAATCAATACCAAGTCGGCTATCATGAAGAAGAGCAAGGGGAGTCCCAACTGGTCCTCCTTGGGTAATTGAACGGTTGGTTCCACTCGATTTGCGTACTCGTATGAAATATATCCCACCGCGCCTCCGGAAAAGCGCGTGTCTGTCGCGGCTTCGGAGTAACGTATTCCTTGGATCTCATCTTCAATGAGTTCAAGAGGATCGGAAGGAGTAGGGATGCTGCGGGGCGGTTGATCTCTTTCAATGATTTCGGTTGTCGACTGACCGCAGGAAATGGTTTTGCGAGGCGAAACCCCGACAAATGAAAACCTGCTCACCTGCTCTCCTCCCACGACCGATTCAAAGAGAAAAGCGGGCTTGCTTTCAGATAATTTGACATAGGCAGCCAAAGGCGTCTCGGCGTCCGCAGTGAATTCGGCACGTACTGAAATTACGTCGTAATCGGACGATATCTCGAGAAATTCATCAAGGGATGGCTGGAATTGCATGTGGGGAATGATTTGTTTGAAGTCAGCGTAAACTAGTTGCCATTATCCAAAGAAAAACCGGATAAAGGAGGACTGTTTTACGTTTTGTGTTTGCACGGGTCGAGCTTTCAATTTCCACATGTTCTAGGTAAAACTAACAAATAATCGCCACGAGCAAGAATAATCGAAGAAAATGAAGAGAACCGTACATTGTGTAATTATGGGAGGGGGGCGTGGAACTCGTTTGTATCCATTGACAAAGTTGCGTTGCAAGCCTGCGGTTCCCCTGGCTGGCAAATATCGGTTGGTGGACATCCCGATAAGCAATTGTATCAATTCCGGATATAATCGCATTTATTTGCTCAGCCAGTTCAATACGGCGTCTTTGCACAGGCATGTTCAAGATGCTTATCGATTCGACCGATTCGGAAAAGGTTTTGTTGAGATTCTTTCGGCAGAGCAAACGGAACATGGTGACGATTGGTATCAAGGGACTGCTGATGCCGTAAGAAGAAACCTGATCCACTTCAATGCTTCCTCAGAAGATATCTTTGTCATTCTTTCTGGAGACCAGCTTTATCGAATGGATTTTTCAAAAATGGTCGACGAGCATTTGGCTCGCGGCGCCGACGTGACGGTTGCGGCCAAACCGGTTCCCGTTAGCGAGGCATTTGGACTGGGCTTATTGAGAATGGGCGAGGAAGCGAAAATCGTTGATTTCGTTGAGAAACCGACCGACCCGGAAGTTGTTGCCAGATTAGTTCCCCCCGAATTGAAGTCGAATGATGATACGGGTGACCGCTGCTTGGCTTCCATGGGAATTTATGTTTTTAATGCCGATGCGATGCTAGGTTCTCTTGAGGGAGAGTTTACCGATTTTGGCAAGGAAATCATTCCGTCCCTCGTGGGGAAAAAGGACATCCGTTCGCATGTTTTTGATGGATATTGGGAAGACATTGGAACTGTAAGAGCCTTTTTTGAGGCAAATCTTCAATTGACCGATGAAGTTCCGTCATTCGATTTCTATGACGAGGACTACCCAATATACAACTATCCCGATATCCTGCCCACCGCCAAGCTTAACCAGTGTCAACTTAATCGGACCACGATTGCGAGCGGTTGCATGGTCGGTCGATCTTCTTTCGAAAGATGCATGCTTGGGGTACGATCGGTCGTGGGTAACGATTGCAAATTGCAAAACGTCGTGATGATGGGTGCCGATTACTTCGATATTAGTGGCAATCAAAGAGTCGAGAGCCCGGATTCGGGAGATGAGAATATTGGGGTAGGGGACCGTTCGATCATCGAGAATTCAATTATCGATAAAAATGCCAAAATCGGAACGGACGTCAATTTGTCCCCCAATGGGGTGGAGGAAGGTTGGTCCGACGATAATTTGGGCATTTACGTCCGGGATGGAATCCTTGTCGTAGTTAAGAATGCGGTCGTTCCGCCTGGAACGAAGATCGGGAGTTCGTGAGTCCTTTTTTACTTGTGGCAATCCATGGTTGAATATATGCGAGCAGAATGAGTGAAACACCTAATGACTTGCTTTACACCCGAGACCACGAATGGATCAGAAAAGAAGAAGATGGTATTTTTGTAGTCGGGATTACCCACCATGCCCAAGAGAGCTTGGGGGACGTCACCTTCGTGGAGTTACCCTCGATCGGTCAGTCTTTTGAGGTTAATTCGATTTTTGGTGTCATAGAGTCAGTCAAGGCCGCTTCCGATCTTTTGATGCCCGTTACTGGTGAAGTCGTTGCGATAAATCAGGATTTGGACGATTTCCCCGAGAAAGTTAACGAGGATCCCTACTTGTCGGGTTGGATGATCAAGATCAAACCCGATGAGAATGCATCGGAGAATGACCTTTTGGACGCATCAGCCTACGCTGCCGAAATTTCTTGATTATTTCTTTCTTAAAAATCGCTTGCGAACAAGAGGCATGGAGGGGTAAGATGTTAGTGCCTTGGAAAGATGCAATCAATTGCCTGAGAGCTCCTTGCCTGTTTTGGGCATTGCTCATGTTTCGCGTATAATTTTTACGTTATTGGTTGGCTGTGCCTTCTTCCCCAATTGGCTGAGGGCGGAAGTCGGGGCCACCATATTGGTGGTTTCCCTTGAGGGACAAGTCTCTTCCCTGTCTCTTGAAGATGAGTTTAAAGTTGAGCTTGATTCCACGACAATTGGCCGGAAAATCGATGAGAAATCTATTTTGGTTACGGGAAAGGATGGATCGATAGGCCTTCTTTTCTCCAACGGGACTCTGATCACGGTTAAGCCGGGAACCAGGTTTTATCTAAGGGAATATTCCCAGAAGGCATTCTCTCCCTCTGGGATTTCGGCCCCATCGAAACTTGAGGAGGAACCTAGCCAGTCTCAACTCCTTGCCCACTTGGATTTTGGTGAGCTTGTGGTCAAGGTGCCAAAGTTAAAAAAGGGTTCGAATATGATTTTGAGCAGTCCGTTGGGAACGGCTGGCATACGTGGAACCATGTTCCAGCTTTTGGCGGTGCGCAATCCGATTACTGGTGATATTACGGGAGGGGTAAACTTGATCTCCGGAGATATAAGCTTTACCGGACTTGACGGCAGGGAACAGTCTTTGGTTTCTGGTCAATCTGTTCATGGGGCCTCATCCAGGTTGGGCTTTCCCAGAGCCATTCAACTCGGTGGAATTCTGGATCTCAATTCCATTTACAATCCTGCCTTGGTCGATGGAGCAATACCTCCGACGGTTGAACAGCTTTTTCCGAACGTTGATCTGGATGCAGAGGAAGAGGCCGATGAATTTTCAACCAATCGATTCGTAGCCTTGTCCACTGGGTCGCGAGGTGAATGGGAAGTCGCGCACAAAGTTGCAAGCGAGATCTTTTTCGACATAGAAAAACTGGAGGTACTATCCGAAGAGTTTGATTTCGAGTCCATGCAGTATGCCGTTTCTGCATCCGCGCCTTCTCCCGGAGTTGAAACACTTGGCCCGCCCGCTTCCGTTAGCGGCATGGATATTCCCGAACCAGTTGACGGTCTTTTTTTGAATCCGCCGACATTGACTATCCATCCGGGTGCGGACAAGGTTTCGCAAGACGGAAAAGTTATCGAGTATCTCGTTCAGAGCAAAAACTTGAATTACCCTGTTCCTGATCACGGATCTTTTCAACTCTTGCCCACTTTGTCCGGAAAATATCCTTCCTACTCCTCCCAAGCTCAGGGCGGAGAGGATTTGACCGGACTCGTTCAGGTATACAACGCAAATGCAGTTAATTACTCTTTGCTTGGTCAAGAAACCCAGCTCACCCTCTACGTTGATGATTTGCCCATCCGAAAAATATCTTATCCCAACGGTCAACCGGTTTCGACCACCCTTACCCCGATTGTTCGAATTGTCGATAATCTGCCACCAGTCATTATCTTCAGTGAAGGTGAGACTCAGGGAGCTCCTTATCTTGTGGCAGGGGCGTCCGGAGGAGTTTTCGTGGATCCGGGCATAAACGTCATAGATAACTATTATGACGAACAGGAGATTATTTCGCATATGGGGTATTCCAGTGGTCTTAAAGAAAGTGCCTTTGGCACTGTAAACATGGAAGTTGCAGACCTTTATGAAATTACTTATCAGGAAATTTCGGATCCGTCCGGCAACGTCGTTCAATCAAAAACCCGATGGGTTCAGGTCTTTGATAACGATCCGCCCGAGATTACTCTATACGGATCAAATCCGATATACGTCGACTTGAATTCCAGCAATGTTTTCAAAGACCCCGGAGCCTTTGCATCCGATAACCTTGACGGGGTGATTGAATGGGAAGACGGGAGGTTCGAGGTTACGATAGAAGTTCTTGTTGACGAAGCTTCTCAAACTTACGATGCGGTGACCACTCCCTTCGCCGACGTGATCAATACCGCGAAGTCTCAATCCAGCGTAAACGCGACCTTCAGATTCAAGTATTCACTTAAAGACAAGGCTGGTAACCAATCGGAAGTATACCGGCAAATTGTTTTGCTTAATTCCCCCTTCAATACCCCAACCATGGTCATGCATGGGGATAACCCGCTTTATCATGAAGTGAACACACCCTTCGTCGATCCGGGGGTTACTGCCTACAAGGACATGGGCACCGGTATCGCTCCGATCAACCTGAACGACAAGGTAGGCGCAGTTGCTTACGCTGGTTCCGCTACGCCCGTTGTCTCTGTCATTGATTCAAGCGTGGTGAACTATAACAAACAGAGTGGAAAATATGTTGATGCAAGTGGTCAGGAAGACCCGGCCAAGAGGCTGATTATTCGGTACTCGGTCGTTGATCAGGTTGGAAATTCGGCTTCCTTTGACCGAGAAGTCAGAATTGTCGATACGACCCCTCCGGTCATTACTTTAAACGATGCAGGAGGAATTAACTTTTTGAATATTCAGGCTGGGCTCCCGTTTATTGATCCTGGAGCTGTGGCGAGTGACAACTATGATTCCAATCCCGTAATTGCCAAATCAATCAAATCAATTGCGAATGGTCAGGTATTGTCGGATCCCGTTGGAGGTGAAATCTTTCAAACCCTGGAGAGCGAAGGTTTTTGGGAGACAGGAAATTTTACAGTCCTTTACGAATCAACCGATTCCAATGGAAATACCGGGACGAAGGAGAGGAATTTGGTTGTTCAAGATACGCTTCCTCCGGATATGGTTGCCATTACCCATCAATTTTTGGCCAACCCTTCAATTGGCATGAACTCCCATCAGGATCCCGCAAGGGCAATTATTAGCGCTAGCTCCCCGCTCCCTTCCGGTATTTCAAGCGCATTGGGCCAACTCTCGGGGTATGATTATGCCCTTTCCACCTTCAATAGATTGACCCCTTACGTAAATGACTTTGCCAGTGTCGTCGACTTGTACTTCAAGTACTCGCAGCTTAACCAGTTTGACAATACCGGAACGGGGCAGACGACTCTCGAGGTGAAGGATGCCAAGGGAATTTCCTACATTTGGCATAGCGCATTCAAGGCAGAACTCCAAGGTCTTACGGTTCAGGACCCCGGGGTTTACGTCATTAACGACTCAACCACCCCAGTCACCGTGCAGTCTTCGATCAACAAAACCTTTGACGGAAGTGGTAACCCATACAAATTCTACGTAAGTTACACTGCGACTCAGACCAGTGGCGAAACGTCCCAAATATCCAATGCCCGGGTCATTCGTTTTCTTGACGAAGAAGCCCCCGTTCTTGAACTCACTCCCGCTACCGATGGTGTCAACACTTTCGTCATGGCCGAAGCCGGTGTCCTTTATACGGACGTTGCAACAGACGTTTACCCATGGCAATACGGCTCAAAGGGCACGAGCCAACCTTTGGTCACAAAAGCATATGATGCGATTGAAGAGGGTTTGGTAACCGACAAGATCGATCGCACGATCTTCTCCGGCTTTGTCGATTCAAGCACTTGGGGGTCCGGCGGAACGCCCGTGCTGAGGGTCGACCCCGTTACGAATGCCGCGAAATCGCTAACCGAAATCGGCAACCTCGTATCCGGTTTGGTTCTCACGAACCTTGCTTCCCTTAATCAAACTTACACGATTAAATACGATGTCAGTGATTCGGCTGGAAACGCGGCCACTCCCGGTTTGAGGTACGTTATGGTTCGGGACACCTTGCCTCCCGTCGTGGCATTGCCTCCTACGCAAACCGTGGTTATCGACGCAACGAGCATAAGCAACCCTGACGTTCGGTTGGAGCAAAGCGTCAAGGACTACCTCGTTTCCGATATGACCGCTCAGGATGCAAATAATTTTGACAGTAATTTGACTTGGAACGTCACGATAACCAAACCAGGCGGAATGAACAGCCCTCCGGGTGGCACGGGTTATGACGCGCCCACTCCCGGGGCAGGGGCGGGGATCGTTTTTCCTGCGAAAAATACCGATCCGGGCTATGTGGTTACCATAACGGCATCAGACTCTTCTGGTAACACCAGCGCCCCCGTAACGAGAGAATTGAAGATTGGAGACACGATTGCACCCGTTCTTACAATGATGGGAAAATCGGTAGTTCATGACTTTTTGCGATTTGCAACGAATGCGAGTGGAAATGCTCCGGTACCGGCAACCCATACTGATGGTTTCACGGGGAATGAATATAATTCGACAGGATTCAGCGGTGCTGACCATCGTATGCTTAAGGCAAACTACAATTTCGTGGATCCGGGTGTTTACGCTGAAGATCAGAATGCCAACTGGTCAATCGACTCCGGTTATCCCGATTGGGACGGAGACGGGATCGGTGAGGGGTACGAGTTTTTGAAGGTTTCCGCTCGCGGGGAGATGGAAACCTGTTCCTATCAGGGTGCGTCCACGCCCCTGAAAGTGCATGTTTATAGTACATTTAATTCACTGACGGTTAAAGATTTGCAGGACTCGCTGGCCGCTAACACATTTGGGTACACCTCCTCCGTGAAGACTCCCGTTACCGATAGTGCGGATCCTTCGAATGGTTTCGCCTTCGGGGACTCCGGTAAGGAATTGAACGCCTCGAACCTAGTCAATTTGGACGTCTCGCTCCTGACGATCGAGTATCGGGTCATGGATGGTTGGGGGAATTTATCGAGCATTAGTGTCAGAAACGTATACATTTACGAAAGCTCCCAGTATGATGATTATGCATTTTACGCGACGCCTATCAACGGACTTGAAGGCGCTCCCTCCGGAGAAATGGAGAGCTACTACAACGACGGGAACAGTACGGGCTACTTGACCTCTTTGCGCAAGGATACGGATGGGGATGGAATGAGTGACTATTGGGAAGTCGTTTTCCAAACCGATCCGAACATTGCGGATTCCACTCATGCGACCCCGGATTGGACGACCATCAATAATTTGGCCCCGAATGTTTTAAGGGCTAGAGTTCAGAACCTGCTCGACGCATCCCAAATAGATGATATGAACTCTAATTGGATTGGGAATACGCATGTCTTGCATGGCTTGTAAAAGCCTTGCTTTTGAGTAATTCTCAAATTGCTTTAGCCCCCATAGTTTAACGGATAAAACAGTGGTTTCCTAAACCGTAGATCGAGGTTCGATTCCTCGTGGGGGCGCCATTCGAGAAGGATGCTTGACTAGTATTTGGGGACGCGCATCTTTGAGAGAGAGGTCGTTTAGGATCAATTTATCACTCGAATGGGCACGCAATTTTACTATATCGACGGCAATGGACAAACTTTGGGTCCTGCCGATGAAGCTTTTATTTTAGAATTACGATCCGACGGTGTACTAAATGATGCGACTCATTTGAACATAGTTGGTTCTCCTGCCTGGCAAAGCTTGGGTGAACTTTTCCCCACTGAGGAAGTTTCGCCACCGCCACCGCCACCGCCACCACCACCTCCTCCGCAACGAGAACCCCCAAAACCTATACCTCCCAAAAAAATATTCATAGATAGAAATGATGAGCACTTCGGTCCCTACTCGGTTGAAGACGCAAAAAAATATTTAGAATCCGGAGAGCTGTCTCCATCTGACGAAGCCATTTGGGAGGGAAGTACTGATCAACACCCACTAGAGAGATTACTTGCTTCTGTGGAGCCTAGCCCTGAACCTTCTCGCCCCAAAATGGCGGATCCATACGGTGACTCCAATTGTGCAGAACAGTCCCGTCCTCAAATGGCCAATCCATACGGGGATTCTAGCGGCGGTGAACCGCCTATGGACATTGACCATATGCTAGCTGAATTTAAGAAGCGCAGTGAAGATATCCGAGCTAGTGATGAAAATAAGGAAATGGGCCAAAAGGTTTTCTTCGGCACTGAAATTCCCAACGAAAAACTTATTGGAGCGTATGCTGGATATGCTCTTGAGGCTAAGAGCAAGAACGATCTCAATTTAGTCCTTCTTGACGATACTCTAAGCGGCAACTCGAAAAAAGGTTTTTTGGTTACAAATCAAGGAGTCTACTTCAAAAATATGATGGAGAAAGGATCTTTGATCAAATGGGAGCAGATACAGTCGATAGAAACAAAGACCGGTTTTCTAGGTAGCAAAATACTTATTAATCATAAGCAGAAAATTGAATTGCAACCTTGGCACGGGAAAGTTTTACCTTACTTATTGGAGGATGCGATTCGGTTTTTGATGGATAATGTGAAGTTGCTTGGAAGCCTTGCTGCAGTTGGCTCAAATGCCCCATCGGGCATGAAATCAGGGGTCGTACATTATCATCCCGACATAGATATTAACCCGGAAGTAAAGCAGGCGTACAGTCGCCACTTCTTGATGCTTGAAGAGATGCTGGCGGAAGATGAAATGGTTCATGCTTTGGCTAGAGGTGTTGGAGCTTTTGGCAAAGCGGGAAAGGAAATTATGGCAGCTACGAACAAACGAATTTTGATCTTTAGACAGATTGTTAACTTGTTAGTTCCTCAATTCGAGAATGAAGAGTTTTATTGGTCTGATATCGAATCAGTAAAAGTCATTTCAGGAATGATTATGTCGGGGATAGTCCTTCGTACTCGGGGTGGAGAGTTTTCAATGAAAAACGTCAGTTCTGCTGATGCAGCTGGATTTGCGGCTTTTACTACTAGCCATCTTCAGCAGATGAAGTCTTCTTAGCTCAAAAAAGCTTTTTGCAAACAGGGATCCGAGCACTTGAAATGCATTGTATCCGAAGGAGCGAGAGATAGGCGGATGGCACTTGCTTAATTCCTAGAGCGCTCTATTGATTCCCCCTTCAAGGGATGGGGAATTTAATAGATATTTTGACTTATGTGGCGCCTCCGGTGCTTCTGTTGCTCTTGGGCGCAGCGGTGAGAAGAGCAGGCTGGTTTAAGGCGGAAGCAGACGCATCGGTTAGCGTATTGACCGTTCGGGTTCTTTACCCCTGTTTTTTCTTTTATCATATAGTTGGTAGCGAGGAGCTAATGCCGCCAGGTAACTTGGCCTTTGTCGTAGGCGCAGGGTTTCTGTGCATCTGTGTGGGTTTTGTAGTCGCTTGGTCCGTTGCCCGGTTGACCCGGATGGATACTCTTTGCGCTCCAGCCTTTATCTTTTCCACAGGGATTTTCAATTATGGTTATTTTGCCTTTCCAGTAGCCATTTCTTTGTTTGGGGAGCCAATTTTGTCTAAATTCATCGTGTTTAACCTGGGGGTGGAAATTGCCATTTGGACGGTTGGCATTTTCTTTTTGGCTTCTTCCCAATTCAAGCTTTCCGGTCTGCTCAATCCGCCGGCGATTTCGATCATATTGGCATTGCTCGTGCGCTCCTTCGGTGGCAGTGCCATCATCCCTTCCTTCATATGGGAAGTGATTGAGATGCTTGGTGCCTGCTCAATCCCCGTTGGACTTTTGCTCATAGGTGGTAGCATATCCGATCTGATGCGAGGGTTTAAGTTTTCCGAGGGCTTCAAGATCGAGCTTTCAGCGATCTTTGTCCGATTACTCGTCGTTCCCGCGCTTATGATTCTTTATGCATGGGCAGGTCCTATCCCTGAAGGCATGGACTGGATGAGGAAGGTTCTTGTTGTCCAATCGGCCATGCCTGCTGGTATTTTTGCCCTTGTTGTAGTCCGGCTTTATAAGGGGGATCGTACGACGGCCATGAGAACGATCATAACCTCAATCGCCGGTTGCCTTATCACTTTGCCTTTATGGCTGTTGCTCGGGCTTAAGCTAATCGAAGGCTAAATCAAAAGTCTCGGAGCCATCTAAACTCGAGCCCTGCCCCGTTGCTTTTTTGTCAGTTTCCGGAGGGAGCTTGGGGAGGTTGAGCTTGGGGAGCTGGTGCTTGTGCCTTGACGGGCGAGGGCGAAGTGTCTGCAGGACCGCTACTGCCGACATCCCCATAGTTTGCCTTTGCATCCAAGGTTTCGTATATATTGGTGACTGAAGTTTTCAACTTGTTGTATTCTTCAGCATAAATGAGGGAGATCAAGTAATGCTTGAATTCCTTACGATCACGAATGATCTTCAGGTCCAATTCTTCCATTTCTTGAGCAAATTTGATGTGCATCTTGTCGATTTCAGAGTCGAACTTTTTGTGCTCTTTGTCGAGATGCTGCTTCGCTCTCGCAATTGAACCGATAAGGTTTCTACTGTTACGACAGTCCTTTGAGGTGAATTCGTGAAAGGATATGATTCCGGATGCCAAAGCCGCGGCGAATGCCGTCAACTCGATTTCATTCTTTTGACTTTCTTTGGTTGCCCAGCCTTCGATGGCTTTGAGCAACCGTGATACGGCTGCTTTCGCTTCATCGGAATCTGACAAATGTACTGTATCTTCGTCCATCTAAATTATCGCTTGTAGCTGAGGGTAAGGGGGGAAGGGAAAAGTGAATGATTTAACCTAAAAGATTACCTAGTCCTGCCGAATGTCAAATTATTTCTTGAATGTTTTTAAAAGTTTTTGTTCGGAACGTCTTTTAATCTGAGAGCTTTTGTTCGTAATCCTTTAAGTCTTTACTGACAATACGGCTGAGAAAGAGCATGCCCAGAATGTTTGGGAAGGCCATTCCAAGGATCATCAGGTCGCTGAACTCAAGAACTTTTGTTGCAGTGATTATGGACCCAAGAAAAGTGAAAAGAAGAAAGATCAACTTGTAAACTATTGACGAATTATCGCTACGAAACAACCAGACCCAGCAACGCTCCCCGTAGTAAGACCACGAAATCATGGTCGAGAAGGCAAAGAGAAATACTGCTGCAGAAAGCACATATGAGAACCACGGAATGACGCTTGCCATGGCGGCGGAGGTCAGTGCTCCCCCTTTGTTCCCGTCAATATATCCTTGGAGAGCTTCCTGCTGATTTGGATCGGAGCCGAAGGATGATGGCTCGTAAACCCCTGTGATGATTATGACCAGTGCCGTCATTGTACAGACGACGATCGTATCGATGAATGGTTCGAGTAAGGCTACAATTCCCTCTTCGGCAGGATGGGAAACTTTGGCCGCTGAATGCGCGATGGCAGCCGATCCAATGCCTGCTTCGTTGGAGAAAACCGCTCGTTTCACTCCGATAATCAATATTCCCAAAAAGCCCCCGAAACCGGCTTCTAAACTAAATGCGCTCTTGAAGATTAAGGCAATAGCATTTGGAATCGCGTCAATATGCATACCAAGAATTATCAGACAGGCGAGTAAGTAAACGGCACACATGATTGGCACAATTCGGGACGCAACCCTTGCGATTCCCTTTATTCCGCCCAAGATGACGAGGCCTACTAAAATCGTCATGATCAAGCCGTACGCCCACGGGTAGGGTGCCAAGTCGGGAAAGACTGATTGGATCAAGTCGAGCGATTGAACAACTTGAAATGCATTCCCGCCACCAAAGGAAGCTCCAATACACAGTACGCAAAACAAGCCGGCGAGCAAACCGCCAAGGTGCTTGTAGTTAAGCTCATTAAGGCCGTCGGAAAGATAGTACATCGCTCCTCCCATTATCTTTCCGTCTGGACGTATTTTCCTGTACTTCTGTCCTAGAAGGCATTCCGTAAACTTGGAGGACATGCCAAGAAAGCCGACAAGGATCATCCAAAAGGTCGCGCCTGGACCACCTGTTCCAATTGCGATTGCTACGCCCGCAATGTTACCAAGTCCGACGGTCGCAGAAAGCGCGGTGGTTAAGGCCTGAAAATGAGAAACCTCTCCTTTTTGATCCTTTTTGTCGTACTTCCCTCGAACGAGGTCTATGGCATGCTTGAATAGCCTGATGTTTACAAAGCGCATTCGAAAAGTGAAAAAAACTGCTCCGAAAAGAAGCCAAAGAACGATCAGAGGCATGTCTATCCCGGGAATCTCCCAAAATAATAATTGTTCAAAGGGTCCAACGACATATTCCCCAAAAAACAGATCTATGCGTTCCTGCCAGTTTGAGCCCTTTCCCTCTTCTTCCCCGAAGCAAGATGATGCGGAAAAGGAAAATACAATTCCAATTAATAGGGTTTTTAGTTTCTTACAGAAGTATGGCATCGGAATTTTACGGATTCCATGCAAGATTGTGAAATCGTTTTGACGAGGGCAAGGGTTAAGATCATGAAGTAATGGTATTCTTGAAATGGAAATGTATGAAACTGATTGATCGTTATCTCGCGCTTGAATGGATGAAGTGGTTTGCGTTAAGCATGGCATTTCTTTTTGCGATCCTTTTCCTGCAGGCGTTTTCCGAAGATTTCGGATTCTCATCAAAGTTTCTTGATCCATCGGGAAGGAAGGAGACTCTGGTCTGGTTTCTCGGATATATGCCTTGGGTTTTGCCCATTTCATGCTTTGTCGCCACGGTTTCAGTTCTCGGCATGATTTCAAAGAACCACGAGTTGCTTGCCATGCGGGCATCCGGGATTTCGGTCTTTGCCGTTAGCAGACCGCTTCTCATTTTGGGGATATTCGTATCCTTTGCTTGTTGGTTTGCGAGAGATTACCGCAATCATTACACATCCGGAATGAATCATCCACTCGAGGGATCTCACCTGTCTTCTTTTGGGATGAAAATTGACCAGAGCCGGATTTGGTATTTTGGGGAATTTGATGAAGCGCTTGGGCAGGGAAGAGCAGTCCAGCTATATTCTTATGATCAAAGCGGGTCGGATGCCTATCGCATACGTTCCAAATCCGCAATTTGGACCGGAAATGGATGGTCGTTTGAGGAGGGGCGGTTTCTAGGGTTCCCTTCGGAAGAGGGAATCCCCGTCCCTCAGCCGAACGGCATGGGAATAGATTGGGAGAAAAATCCAACAGGGTTTGAATCCAATACTCAAGAAAGATCGAGCCCCCGGATAAGCAAAAGCTTTTCCAAGCTTTTCCTTCCTCTCGCAAAAGATGATCCTTTTCCTCATGCAGCCCTTCGCCAAAAGCCCAATACTCTGACTTATGCCGAACTGGAAAATCTTCTCATAGAATATCCGGGCCAAGATTCCGCGAAGCTATTTCCTTACAAATTGAGAAGGGCTCAACTCCTTTGGAGCGGACCAAGTTGCCTCATAGCTGTTCTTTGTGGCGTGGCTTTGGGCTTGCGGAGGAAAACCACTACAGTCGGTCGAATTGCCGGGGCTTCGCTCTTGGGCATGCTCCTATTCTACGTTGTGAAGACCTTTTGCGATGCGTTGGGTGAAAAAGGAATTGTGACCGCATGGGTGGCTGCAGGGATTCCCTACATCTTGGTTACGGTCCTTTCAATTTACCTTGTTCGTCAACGCCGTTGATCGATGTACGAAAGTTAGCCGAAGGGTTACTCGACTTCCCTGAGTTGAATGCTTTCCACCACTCGTCCGCCAGCTAAAACGTTGGTAACCGTAACCAATTGGTCGCCCGGGTGGACCCAACCTTCATCCTCTAATTTTCTAATGGCGTTTTGAATGGTTATTTCGGGATCACCGGAAAAGGGCATAAGGAAGGGTTCTATGCCCCAGATGAGCCTCAGTCTGCGGTGTAGGCCATCGATGTCCGTAAATGCAAACAGGGGAGCTCCGTTTGGGCGCAGCGCACCGAGTTTCGCCGCCAAGTCTCCGCTTCTTGTGAAAACCAAAACAGCTGCATTTTTCATCCGCATGGCAAGCATTGCGGCAGAACGGAGCATTTTCGCTTTTGCTCTGAAGAGTTCCAGTTCCTCGGTTAAGCCCGGTTGAATTTCAGATTCGATTCGGGCGGAAATTCGATTGAGCAGAGAAACGCATTCGACGGGTTGCCTCCCCGTGGTAGTTTCACCGCTGAGCATGAGGCAATCCGCACCTTCGTTAACGGCATTGGCGACATCGCTGATTTCCGCTCTCGTCGGTACGGGTGACTCGATCATGGACTCAAGCAAGTGGGTCGCGATGATAACGGGTTTGCCTCGGGATTGGCAGGCACCGACTGCATGTCTTTGGATGATCGGCAATTCCTCGAAGGCGCATTCGATCCCGAGATCTCCTCTTGCAACCATCAAGGCGTCAGATGCCTGGATGATTTCATCGAGGTTGCCGACCCCTTGCTGATCTTCGATCTTTGCGATGACTTGGGCATCCGAATCGTTTTCATGAAGAAAGTTTTTCAAGAGATCGATCGCATCGGCGTCTCGGGTAAAGGAGAGAGCGAAATAGTCATGATTGCATTCGATTCCGACAAGCGAATCAGCCTTGTCTTTTTGAGTGATGGAAGGAAGGTCTGTTTCGGCTCCGGGGAGATTTACATGGCGTCTGCTTCCGAGGGTCGCATCTTGGAGGGCCTTGCAAATAACCGAACCGGAAGTTTTTTCAACTGCCTCGAGTGGAATCAGTCCATTGTCTAAAAGTACCTTTCCTCCTATCTCGAGATGGTCCTGAAGCTTCTCGTAGCTTACTTGTACCTGAACCAATTCATTTTCATCTACGGATACCGAGTTGAAGCGGTGGCTCAATTCGATCAGTTGCCCCTCGGCGAGGCTGATGGGTTTGCTTAGGAATCCCGTGCGTATTTCCGGGCCCTTGATGTCCATCATAATGGCAGGTTCCCGGTTCAGTTCGACTCCGACCGATCGGATTCTTGAGGAAATTTCTCTTACCCATTCGTGGTCGGCATGGGCCATGTTAAACCTGAACACGTCAACGCCCTCTAGAATGAGAGCTTTTAGAACATCCTCGCTTTCCGATGCGGGGCCTACCGTGGCAATGACCTTTGTTTGGCGGCGCAGGCTTTTCATACGCCAATCGTTTCGGAAGTCGAGGGGTCGACGACATAAGTTGAGAATCGCTCTCCTTGGCCGGTCAAGGAACTGAAACGGTCCCTTACGACATTCACGTCGTTACAGTCCTTGCTCAGGTGCATGAGGAAAATTTTTTCCCAACAGTTGTTCTCAATCGATTCGAGGAGCTCGAAAGTCGATTGGTTGGACAAGTGCCCATGTCGGCCTCGGATACGTTGCTTCAGACTCCAAGGGCGCTTGTGGTCGTCTTCGAGCATCTTCGAGCAGTGGTTCGCTTCGACGACTAGGATTTTCGCCTGCCGTATTCTTTCTTTAACGAGGGCCGGTACATACCCAAGATCGGTGACCCATGCCAAGCTGGAAGGGGGATCAAATAGGTCTTCCTTTCCCCACTCGAAATAAAAGCCAACGGGATCGTACGCGTCGTGTGGAACGCTGAAGGGATGAATTTTGAACGAACGGAATGAAAACGGCGACCCGGTTTCGAAGATTTTCCAGTTTGGTCTCCTGGGAATCTTGGCCTGTATTGCCTGAACTGTGTCTTGATTGGCATAGATGGGGAGATGACCATATTTTGAAAGTCCCCTGATTCCCGCCGAATGATCATTATGCTCGTGCGTGAGGAAAACTGCATCGAGTTCCTCGATCTCAATCCCTTCTTGCTTGAGTAGGAATTGAAGCTTCTTGCAGGAGAGTCCTGCGTCTATCAATATCGTACTTTCACCGGTTCGCAGGACGGCTGCATTGCCCGAACTGCTGGATCCCAAAATTTTAAAGTAAATCTCCACCATCAAAGAGTTAAAAAATATGCCTAGGGGTTAGCCAACCCTAAACTGAAAAAATCTATTAACGTGTGCGGAGAAATCGAAACTTTCGACGTGGTTGACGAAGCCGATCGTATAATCGGACAAGCTTCCCGAGTTCAGGTTCATCAGCGAAAGCTTTTGCATCGGGCGGTTCATGTTTTCATCCAGTCGAGGCCCGATCGTTGGCTGTTGCAAAAGAGATCATCTCAAAAGGACGTTGAGCCCTTGTTGTGGACGACCAGTTGTTCGGGCCATGTTGACAGCGGGGAGGAATACCTCGAATCAGCAGTGCGCGAGTGTAAGGAAGAACTTGGGCTTGATCTTTTCCCGGCCGGCTTGCGAGAAGTATTTCGTTGCAGTGCCTGCGTGGAGACGGGGAATGAATTTGTTCGTGTTTACCTCTGTCGCTCAACAGGGGAAATATACCCGGATCGTGATGAAATCTGTGAAATGAAGGAACTTCGATTGGATGAAATCGAGTTCGAGCTGTTGGATGATGGCGACTCCTACAGCCAATCGCTTCGGCATATTTTTCCTTTTGTGAAGAAGGCTATGGCTCACTACATGAGCTCCAATTGATCCGAATCCGATGGTTGTCCCGGGCTGAAGCCGGAGACCTCCCAGCCTTTGGGAGTCAGGATTCTTCCTTGTGGGGTTCTTTTCAAGTAACCTTCTTGGATCAGAAAAGGCTCGTGCACTTCTTCCAACGTGTGCTCTTCTTCTCCTACTCCAACCGCAATCGTTCCCAAGCCCACTGGTCCTCCTTTGTAGTTCTTGGCCATGGTGAGGAGAATTCTCTTGTCCATCTCGTCCAACCCGTGAGCATCAATCGCCAGCAACTCCAAGGCGGAGCAGGCGACCTCCCGGGTAATCTTTCCATCGCGTTTTTCCTCGGCATAATCTCTGGTGAAATGAATCAAGTTGTTGGCGATCCGTGGCGTGCCTCTAGCTCTGCCTGCTAGTTCCTCTGCGCCCGCCTGATCAATCGGACAGTCCAGTAGCTTGCAACTTCTTAGAACTATTTTCGTTAAGTCTTTCCGATCGTAGTAATCAAGTCGAGTCTGGAGGGTGAAGCGGCTTCGCATAGGGGACGTAAGCAAGCCAACTCTGGTTGTTGCTCCTACCAAGGTAAACCGGGGGATATCAAGTCTTACGCTCCGAGCGTTCGGACCTTGGTCGATCATGATGTCGATCCGATAATCTTCCATTGCGGAATACAGGTATTCCTCGACGGTTTTGGGGATGCGATGAATTTCGTCGATAAATAGAAGGTCTCCTTCCTGAAGGTTTGTGAGCAATCCTGCAAGGTCTCCCGGTTTGTCGATGACGGGGCCAGACGTCACTCGGACATCTCTGTTCAGTTCACGACCGATGATGTGGGCTAGCGTAGTTTTACCTAAGCCCGGGGGGCCGCAAAGCAATACGTGCTTTAGGGACTCTTCCCTCTTTCGGGCCGCGCCAACCATAACCCGCAACCTTTCAATCGTCTTTGTTTGTCCGGTAAAGTCTTCGAAAGTGGGTGGACGCAAAGCAGCGTCGACATCCGGAGAAGGCTGTAGGCTATCTGGGTCTTGAGCGGGTTCCTGATTCATAAACCGAGAGGTCGGTTAACCGGGTTGGGAGAGAAAGGCTTTGGGTATTTCTGACTCGGGCAATCTTTCCACGTCAGCACCCAGTCCTTGTAATTTTTTTTCAAATGCGTCATAGCCTCGATCCAAGTGGTAGATTCTCTGAACCCAAGTGTCGCCTTCTGCAGCGAGTCCCGCAAGGATTAATGCGGCGCTGGCTCGCAAATCGGATGCCATGACCGGGGCTCCTGTCAAAGGTCTGCCCCCGCGAATTATGGAGCTTGCTCCTTCCAATGATATTTCCGCTCCCATTCTCAATAGTTCCGGGACATGCATGAACCGGCTGGGGTAAACCCTTTCTGTCAAAATGCTCAACCCATCTGCTTGACAGGCTAACGCGCATGTTTGCGCTTGCAGGTCAGTTGGGAAACCGGGGTAGGGAAGGGTGATTGCCTCAAAGGATTTCAATCCAAACTCGCTGACTTCAACAGATAAGTTTTCCGACCCGTCGGATTCAACCATGACTCCGCATTCGGACATTACGTTGAGGAACGCTCCAAGGTGCTCGGTTCTGCCGTCTCGAATTGTGATTTTCCCTTTCGTGATGGCAGCCGCCAAAACATAGGTGGCCGTTTCTATTCGGTCAGGGATCACGCGATGACGGCAACCTTGCAAGCTCTCGACTCCCTCAATTTCGATCATATGCGATCCAATTCCGCTAATGTCAGCACCCATACTTACTAGCATGGCACACAAATCCGATAATTCGGGTTCGCAAGCGGCGCTGTCAATGGTCGTCTTTCCAGGAGCTAGAACCGCAGCCATGATTGCGTTAGCGGTTCCTGTGACGGTGCTTCCGTGTCGCCCCCCCATAAATATTGAGTTTCCGCGTAAATCTTTGCCATCAATATGGACTACGCCCCCCTTGAGTTCGACCTTAGCTCCAAGCCTCTCCATTGCCCGAATATGAAGATCGATCGGTCTGTTTCCGATAACGCACCCACCAGGCATGGGGATTTCTGCCCGTCTTAACCGACCGACCAATGGCCCTAGGAGGCAAACGGATGCACGCATTTTCCGTACCAGCTCGTAAGGCGCAGCATGAACGATGTTGGTGGGATTGATTTTCCAAGTGGTTCGATCGAGTTTCTCAACCTCCGAGCCAAGTTCCCTCAAAATCTCTGCCATGAAGCGTACGTCGCTTAAGTCTGGAACATTTTCCAAAATGCTTTCTTCGCTTGAGAGCAAGGTAGCGGCAAAAAGAGGCAACGCGGCATTTTTCGAGCCACTTGCCTTTACCGATCCACTTAGGGTTTTACCCCCCCGAATCTTAAATACTTCCACTGCTGACGTGGATCATTTCGTGTCAGGAACCGAGAAGGGGTTTACTTGCCGAAAAGCTTGGAAAGGAATCCACCGACGCCTTTCTTTGTTGGCGTTTCTTTGCGTTTTGGCTTCTCGTCAGAACGACTATTACGGGAATTCCCTTCAGTGTTTCTTTCGCCTTTGTTTTTTCTGTTTCTCGATCGGGATCTTCTCTTTTTATTCTGATTTCCCTCATTCCTAGCTGTACCCCTGTCCTGCCGGTCGCCACTTCTGTCCTGCCGGTCGCCACTTCTGTCCTGCCGGTCGCCACTAGCGTCCTTTCCTTCGTTTCTCCCTTTCCGTCTTCTAGGTCTGTCATTCCCCCTGCGTTTTCCTTCGGATTGTCTTCTTTCTCCATCCCGAGAATGCCTGTTTTCTCCTCGCTCGCGGTTTTCTCCGCGGGGTCGTTGGGGTCTCTCTCTCGCAGGAGGAGGGGATGCATTGCTTAGATCATCGGTTAAGGTTTCCCCCTTTATGGGGCTTATTTCCCCAAAAGGAGATTGGTTGCTACTGGCTGAGGCGTTCGATTCCAACGGGTTTTCATTAGCCCGGTACCAACGCGATCGAATTTTTGATTTCATGAATTCGGCTATTAATGGATTATTTGTTTCACGGCATAAGCGGAGTGATTCCGCTGTCTACGGATTTTTATGAGTAAGGCAGAATGCAACCTCGTCTTTTTCTTCTTTGCCGGGACGGATTTCCCGGCAACTCGTTTTCTCCGCAGGTTTGATCTTCTCACTACAATCGATGGCGATTGCACACAAGGGTAAAGAAGAAATATCCTGGATTTAAAACCACTTGCCTAATGTCGACACTTCGTTCTTATCGGATGGATGGACAAACTTGAAAACATTTTCGATCTGCAAGAACAGTTAAATCTACGGATTGGCGTAGACATGGAAAAAATGAATGATGATGAGCGCGCGAATTGGATTTTGAACTATGTTCGAGCAATGCAGCAGGAACTTGCCGAGCTTACTGATTCCGTTCCGTGGAAGTGGTGGGCGAAATACCAAGATTTTGACAAACAAAATGCGAGAGTGGAAATCGTTGACTTGTTTCATTTCCTTATTTCTTTGGCCCAAGTCATGGGGATGAGCGCGGAAGACGTACACGAAGCTTACTTGAAAAAGAATCAAGTAAACCATGATAGACAGGAATCCGGTTACTCAAAAAAGGACGAGGACGACTCTCGTCACATCTAAGTCAATGCTCGCCCAAGGTTCGGGCAATCTTTAAGCAGCGAGTTTAGAAAGCAATTCGGCGCACCTGGACTTCTTGCGGGATACCTTGTTGGCATGAACCAAGTTGCTTTTCTTTGCTTTTTCAAGGGCCGAGATAAGGGAAGAACCGAGTTCCTTCGACAGCTTTGCGTCTTTGTCGTCAATAGCTGCGAGGAACTTCTTCTCCAAAGTCTTAAGTCGACTCGACACCGTGCGGTTTTGCAAGTAACGAGCCTTGTTTTTGCGAATATTCTTAAGAGCAGATTTTGTGTTAGCCATAAGCAGGGAGTATTATGAGTGCATTCGTTCGATCGTCAATTTCAAAAGCAATCGTCTTAAAGTGAAT